>Ga0255138_1000042_pt1 | contig 37383 bp, 32 predicted proteins | sample Law_Colum_RepA_8_FD_188545 | JGI IMG/M metagenome (GOLD analysis project Ga0255138, IMG submission 188545) | Freshwater microbial communities from St. Lawrence River, New York, United States - Law_Colum_RepA_8d | ecosystem: Environmental > Aquatic > Freshwater > River | place: USA: New York... | reverse complement strand
AAAAACATTTAATCACCAATAAAAAATAAAAAACATTAAAAATTCTTCGTTGTTGCAACTAATATACCATTTATTTCAATAAATCTGCCATCGGGTGATGTCAAATGTACTAATTCATCATCAATATAACTTTTATTATCAGTATAATTTAAGGCATACATTATTTTATTATCAATATTAACCAAATGATTTTTTGTTAATAATAATCCATTTATATTTATCCATTCATTATTAATTTTACCTTGTTTGTCAATAACAATGTCATTTGGCAATACATAATTAATTATATTGTTATATGCAAAACATGGTATGGGCGGTAAATGGACCGTGCCAAATTTAATCAATGTTACATTATAATTTGATACACTACTTGTGTTATTAAATCTGGTTATATTAACATTCGGTGATGTTTGAAGAGTGTTATTTAAATAAAATCCTATTTGACCAGGATCGAAATATAACGAAGTGTATAAATTATCATCATTGATGGATGACGAAAATTGCAGAACAGAAATTAAAGATCCTCCTGTTACTTGTGGCTTAATACATGGTATTTTAATTAAGTTACCATTCACATCATATTTTGGATACACTACATTAGTGGCACCAAAAGATGAATTGTATGTAATTGTAATTGTTGATAAATTCGATCCATTATTATAAAAATTATAATCGCCCTGACATATATTTGGCAAATAAAAGTAATTGTTACCAATTATTAATTGTGTTTTTACATCCATATCTCCTAATGATGATAATAAATTATAATGATTGATCCAATTCCATATGCCGGATGTATTGATTGAACCAAATGAACAGGCTGTTTTGTTTAATGTGTTTCCGGTAAGTGTAATTCCATTTTGTGTATCATTACCATTATAAAATGTCACATTCGTACTCCTATAATAATTTGATGTTAATATATTGTTATTAAATACTATTATGTCTCTCGATTGAACATTAGAATTATTACCAAGAATTAGTGATCTCCATGCAAATACCCCCGATGTTGATATTTTAGATATAATATGTTTGGCAAATCCGGAACTTACTATTGTTGTTAAACCAGATAACACATTTGAAAAATTAATAAATGACACATTTCCGATTAATGATGTCGATAAATATAAATCCGTACCAATATGTGTTATATACGTTCCATCTGCGGGATAAGATGTTGTATAATCCGTTTGTAAAAATGCAACACCGGACCAAGTCCCAGAAGTATCTATTTTAGCCAAAAATTGCATAATATAATCAGATGTTGGTATGGCTGTAAATGTTGCATTTGTTGATGTTCCTGAACATAAGGCGGTATTCCTACGTGACGTACCAGTAACATAAATATCGAATCCATTATAATAAATATTTGGATATGTAACATTTGTGTTATTATTGGTACCAATTACTCTGATAGAACCACACCATGTCCAATTATATGGTGAATTTTTTGTTATTTTGGCAACGACAATGATATCTCCAATTGAACTACTTGGAATGTTAAAATTTACAGTTCCTGATGTATTAACTAATGATACATTACCATTATTTGTCGGACATGATATTGCAACATAAACATCATTATTAACAACTGTAAAATTATTTAACATTGTGTCAACATTTGGAAAAATTGAAACTGATGATTGTATAGTATTACAATATATCCATTTTCCGTTTAAATCTATTTTTGCCATTAATGTACTAAAAACACTACCTGTGCCAACCGGAATTCTAATAAACAATGAATTATCAGCATTGAACAATGATGTACTTATATTTCGTTGGTACATGCATAAAATATATACACCTGTTGAATCAACATGTATTTTATTTATAAATGCTTCATTGGCACGACTGCTAATTCTGGCACACCAATTATAAGAACCATCCACATTATTACATTGTGAAATTAATATATCAGAATTACCAGTACCACCAACATTTGTAATATTTATACCAGAACTGGTTGTATTATTATTATACAAAGTAGATGATTGTGAATATTCACATGCGTTGTATGTATGGTTATCAAATGTAAATATTTTTTGCCTCAATAATGTTCCATTCGTAACAGACGGCATAATTTTATTGCTCCACTTCCAAATTTCGGTCATATACTAACACATGGGAAAATGTGTTAGTATATGACCGAAATTTTTAATTCCACTTTCAAAAACACATACAATTATATCCACAAACAAATTATTTTCAATCACATAATCATTTTGCTCATCATAATAATATAGTGGAAGAATATTTGCAGCAATTAATAAAAATTTATGGGTGTATAATTATTTTTTTATCAACTCATAGTTATATTCACAAAAGTTATTTGCGTCTAATGGGTTTGCAAGCTTGCCCAAATAACTTTTGTTCAATGTGTTTTTTATCATTTATTAGATATTTTACAAAACCTTTTTCAAGATGATATTAATATTTATCCTGGCTCACCGCAGCTTCATTAGGCGTCATTAAATGAAATAAAGGATTTTGGACGATATTAATAATTACCAAATAAATATAGTCTCATACAAAAGATATGTATTGTGTGTTTGTTATTTTATCAATCATGTATGTTTTTAGTATTTTATTTGTAATCATTCCATGAATGGTTTCAGCCCTATGACTATACATATGATTATTATGAACCAAATATTGTCCTTGTTTTCTAATTCTAGTTATTTCATCATTATTATTTTCATTAAATATATAATTTAATTTATCACCAATATTTTCTCTATTGACCGAAATATAATGCACATTATCAAAAAATCCCAAATTTGTAAATATATCTTTGGTATTTTCATTAAATGCAACTAATAATGATCCAGATGCCATTATTTCAAAAAACTTACTAACTAAATATCGTCTGTCAGGAATTGAATCATCTGCAACACATGCTAAATATTTATTTAATAACTCATAATATTTTATTCCAAATGTTGCTGATTTTTGTTTCTCACTTATTTTATATCCATTATAGTCTGGTTTGAAATAAGTTATTCTATCATCACTTTTGGACAAATCTAATAATAATTGACGATTTGGATAAATGTCTTTATTACAATGGCCAGAAACCAATATTTTTATGATTGGATTGTCATTAAACGGAATAACATAGGCTGCTGAATGTGGTAAGAAAACAGTTTGTTTATGTTGTTTAAAAAATCTTGCAAAATGATATCCATATGATAAAAATAATGTTGTTGAATTGTTAAACACTTTTTGTCTGTACGATCTTATTTTAGATGAATGATGTATATCGTCAATAATAAAATGTAATTTGATGTTTTTAGGTAAAAACTTAACTAAATCGACATATGCACTAACACCACCAAATATTAACACATGAACATTTATGTTCTTATACAATTCGTTTTGTATGTTAGATATCAATGTGTCGGATGATATTTTATTATAATTGTATGTTTCTATTAAATAATCTAATGATTTACGAATGTGATGATGACACGAATTATTTTCATTGTTTTCATACTCTACTATTAAATATAAATCTTCCATATATATACACATGGGATCTTGTTGTACAAAACAGGATAATAAAATGTTGCCATCAATAACTTTTGTTAATCCAACAACACCAAGTACTAGTTCGAGTGCTGAGCAATTAAGAAAACAATTTGAAGAAAAATTTGAACAATTAATGTTACAAATGCCAAGTTATATATGAATTATAATACAGTAAATAATTTATGTTAAATATATATAAATGTATGTTGAAAATAATATTAACGCATTAAAACGTGAAGTTATGAGAGTATTAAAAACACCAGTATATGCTGATAAATTAGATCAACTTTATAATGGTAAATTTACGAATAGAGAAATGTTAATAAACATATTAAGTGTATTAACTGAAATGAATAATAATACAAAAACAACATTGGATAATTTGCGACAATTATTAACAGTTGTTGAAATGAACATTAGTAATCAAAGTATTCCTAAACTATCTGATCATATTTTATTGAGATAAATGTTTGCATTTATATCCAGTGCGAATACCTTTTGAAATTTTGCAACAATTATTACAATATCTTGATCTATAATTGTATTCCATTGTTTCATTCAAAGCTTGTTTATAAAAATTGTTTTTGTCATAATCTGATTTAACATGTGGTTTTGATAACAAATTAAAAGCCATTTTCTTTGCTAAATAACGTTTGCAATTATCATCTTCATTATATTTTATTTTAATTTGATCATATGCTGTGTTAATTATATTAACATCATTTGTTTCTTGAATTTTTAGCAATTTATATAAATCACATAATCTTTTGTTTATTCTAATCATTATTATTATCCAAGTAAATAATTATTTTTAATAAAATTGCAAACTAACCGGACTATATTAATTGAAGTTAAATATTTAGTCTTTCAAAATAACAATTGTGAACAGCATAAACGATAATAAGTTAATGTTGTTTGAATTCTCAATCGCACAAAGTGACACTTCGGCGAGCTTGCGAGCCGATAAGACGATAATTATTTAATAATTATTAATATCGTCCAAATTCTCAGTCTTGTTGAGTGACACTTCGGCGAGCTTGCGAGCCGATAGATGATAATTATTTAGTAATTATTAATGTCGTCCAAATTATCAGTCTTGTTAAGTGACACTTCGGCTCGCAAACTCGCCGAGAAGACGATAATTATCAAATAATTATTAATATCGTCCAAATTACCAGACGAATAAAATGACTCTTCGGGCGAGCTTGCGAGCCGGAAAGTTAATAATTATTTAGTAATTATTAATATCGTCCAAATTTTTAGTCTCATAAAATGACAATTCAGAGAGCTTGCGAGCCGAAAAGACGATAATTATTCAATGATCATTAATATCGTCCGAATTTTTAGTCACATAAAATGACGCTTCGGCGAGCTTGCGAGCCGAAAAGACGATAATTATTTGATAATCATTAATATCGTCCGAATCCCCAGGTTCATTGAATGACATATCGGCGAGCTTGCGAGCCGAAAAGACGATAATTATTTGATAATCATTAATATCGTCCGAATCCCCAGGTTCATTGAATGACATATCGGCGAGCTTGCAAGCCGATAAGACACATAAATTTAGTAATTATCAATATCGTCCAAATTCTCAATTTCTTTGAGTGACACTTCGGCGAGCTTGCGAGCCGATAAGACACATAAATTTAGTAATTATCAATATCGTCCAAATTCTCAATTTCTTTGAGTGACACTTCGGCGAGCTTGCGAGCCGAGAAGACGATAATCATTTGATAATTATTAATATCGTCCGAATTACCAAACAAACAAAATGACGCTTCAGCGAGCCCGCGAGTCGGAAAGTCAATAATTATTTGATAATTATTAATATCGTCCGAATTTTTAGTCTCATAAAATGACAATTCAGAAAGCTTGCGAGCCGAAAAGATGATAATTATTTGATGATCATTAATATTGTCCGAATTTTCAGTTGCACAAAATGACGCTTGCGAGCCGAAAAGACGATAATTATTTAATGATCATTAATATTGTCCAAATTCCCAGTTGCACAAAATGACACTTTGATAAGCTAATATTAATCATTTAAGTTATAATTATTAATTTAAGTAAATATTATTTATTAAATAAAAAATTGATATTCTCAATTCCTTATGATTTTCAGTTATTATTTACTAGTACGCGACCATTGTTTGTTTTGATTAGCCTCATTACAAATAACCATGTCTTCATTTCCTGTCGATATCTTCGTCCAAGTCTTTTCATTCGGAACTGATTTCAAGACAAGGAACTTGTCTAAAAATGCTGATATTGCTTTCTGGATTACACTCGATAGCAAGTACATCAACAAAGAAAACAAGGAGATCCTTGAAAATCACAAAACCCACCTAAACCAACGAGATATTCCAACACTTATCAAGTGTATGGAAATACAAATGCCGATCACACCAGTTTTGTATATTCAAGACATTGATCAAGTCAAAGTTCTCCTCAAATCTGCCATGGAATGTGGCAATATTGAGTGCATTGACAAGATCAACAATGAATATGGCTTGCACAACATTTGCACGAAAAAAAAGATCACGGAATACGTCATGAATTGTTGTATTTGCGGTAAATATCCATTGTTGAAATGGTTTTACGAAGTTCTCGGATTGCGGAAAGAATACTTCGATATCAAATACAACAATTTATGTATGGGAGCGTGCTCTAACGGGCATTTGGAAGTGTTTGAGTATTTGCACACTGTGTTTGGATATACAAAGGAAGAGATCCAACACAATGACGATGTTTTGGTCGTCAGTGCAGCGAGAGGACATTTGCATTTTATCAAGTATTTGCATGAAAATGTCGGATTCACAGCCGAAGATTTTTGGGTCGATGATTCTGCAGCGTGGCGACATGCCACATTATATTGTCATGAGGAAGTTGCAACATATCTCTGTGTTATGGCAATATGCCACGGTATATTGCCATAAGGAAGTTGCAAAATATGCACACACACCCCACACGAGACAATAATCACGTTTTTATTTATCACATGTATTTGGTATTATTTTTAATTTCTACACGTGTTCTAACTATATTTTTATATCAACTACTAATATTGTTAATTTTCACATAAAAATACATAAATATTGACGATATTTCATGCTAAAAATTAAAATTTGAATTTTATAAAAGTCCAAAAACCGGGAAAAATTCAGGATCATTTTTTTTAGGACTTTATGAAAATGGCTATTTCAATATTTGGTACAAGATATAGGTACAAGTTTATATAATCTATGTAATTAATTTTTATGATTGTTATCCTTAGGAATACGCTAATTATTTAGGATAGGTATACTGTCTTGAAAGGTCTAGTTATTAAATATCTTGTGTCTTGAAACCTTATAAATTTTTTTTATGTTTCTTAAAATCGTGTTAAGTCCATTTATCTAAAACTTAACCAAAACGGTTTTAAAGGTCTGGTAAAGATTTCGAAGTAATGAAAAAAATTTTTTCAAAAAAAATTTCTGACACGATTACTGAAAATCTGTACCCACAAAACTATATGTAATTTTCATAAAAAATCATTTCTACAATCAGTAAAATGTGTATATAATCAATTCCACAAGCATTTTATATTTTCTTGTCCCACGGCTCGTAAAACAGTAAATATAAAATGTTCACCAGTGAGTAAAAAATACAAAAATATCGACTCTCAATGATGATAAATATTTTTCATGTGTAGTAGTACAGTACTTTTAAGCACCGTTATGTCGCGATAATTCATTTACAACGTCTGGATAACATATTTTTACTGAGCCACATGCATTTTGACAACATTTGTTGATTTTTATGTTAATTTTTTAACAAATAATTAAAATAACATTTTTTTATCACCAATTGTATTATTTTTTCTGTTCATAAATCAGTAAATATTACTATTTTACATGCATTTATTTGATAAAATTTATATTGTCATTCAAATTGTTAATTTTCATGTGAAAATATATAATTATTGATGATATTTCATGCTAAAAATTAAAAGTTGGATTTTATAAAAGTCCAAAAACCGGGAAAAATTCAGGATCATTTTTTCTGGGACTTTATGAAAATGGCTATTTCAATATTTGGTACAGGATATAGGTACAAGTTTATATAATCTATGTAATTAATTTTTATGATTGTTATCCTTAGGAATTCACTAATTATTTAGGATAGGTATACTGTCTTGAAAGGTCTAGTTATTATAATCTCTATTATCTGAATCTACTTAATAATTTTTAATATTTACTAAAATCGTGTCAGGGCCATTTATCTAAAACTTAACCAAAACGGTTTCAAAGGTCTGGTAAAGATTTCGAAGTAATGAAAAAAATTTTTTCAAAAAAATTTTCTGACACGATTACTAAAAATCTGTACCCACAAAACTATATGTAATTTTCATAAAAATCTATTTTTATAACCCGTAGAACATGTAAATATTCAATTTTACAAATGATTCGTATTTTCTTGAGTTACGGCTTGTAAAACAACAAATTTAAAATATCATTTGACAATAAAATTTATTGTTCCACGTGATGTAATTAATACTTTTTTATTTAATTATGAACATTTAAAATATTGTTAATTATCATATGTAATATAACAATAAATATCGTCTGGGAGAATATGGGAGTGTATTTTTTATACATGTGTGTAAATTTGCAAAAATATTAATTATGAGATAAAATTATTATTTTACAAGCTCTATATGGAGTTTTTTATTATAAAATTAATGTTTTAAAAATTACCTTGAAAATACATGTAAATTATTACATTTGGTCCTAATATCGTCTGGATCTTAGAATTATCAATGCTGCTTCGGCGAGCTTGCGAGCCGATGAGACGATATTTATTTGGTAATTATCAATATCGTCCGGATTTTAGAATCATTAATGTTGCTTCGGCGAGCTTGCGAGCCGATTAGACGATATTTATTTGGTAATTATCAATATCGTCCGGATCTTAGAATCATTAATGTTGCTTCGGCGAGCTTGCGAGCCAATGAGACGATATAAATTTTCACAATGATAATATCGTCCGGATTTTAGAATCATCAATGCTGCTTCGGCGAGCTTGCGAGCCGATTAGACGATATAAATTTTCACAATAATAATATCGTCCGGATTTTAGAATCATTAATGCCGCTTCGGCGAGCTTGTGAGCCGATCAGACGATATTTATTTGGTAATTATCAATATCATTCAAATCCAAGTTTTATCAGACGATGCTTCGGCGAGCTTGAGAGCCGATTAGACAATATTTATTTGGTAATTATCAATATCACCCAGATCTTAGAATCATTAATGCTGCTTCGGCGAGCTTGCGAGCCGATTAGACAATATTTATTTGGTAATTATCAATATCATCTAGATCTTAGAATCATTAATGCTGCTTCGGCGAGCTTGCGAGCCGATGAGACGATATTTATTTAATAATTATCAATATCGTCCGGATTTTAGAATCATTAATAATGCTTCGGCGAGCTTGCGAGCCGATGAGACGATATTTATTTAATAATTATCAATATCGTCTGGATTTTAGGATCATTAATGCTGCTTCGGCGAGCTTGCGAGCCGATTAGACGATATTTATTTGGTAATTATCAATATCGTCCGGATCTTAAAATTATTAATGCTGCTTCGGCGAGCTTGCGAGCCGATTAGACGATATTTATTTGGTAATTATCAACATCGTCCGGATCTTAGAATCATTAATATTGCTTCGGCGAGCTTGCGAGCCGATGAGACAATAATTATTTGGTAATTATCAATATCGTCTGGATCTTAGAATCATCAATGTTGCCTCACGGCGATCTTGCGAGCTGATTAAACAATATTTATTCGTTAATTATCAACATCGTCCGGATTTTAGAATCATTAATAATGCTTTGGCGAGCTTGCGAGCCGATCAGACGATATTTATTTGGTAATTATCAATATCGTCCGAATCTTAGAATCATTAATGATTCTTCGGCGAGCTTGCGAGCCGATTAGACGATATTTATTTGGTAATTATCAATATCGTCCAAATCCAAGTTTTATCAGCCGATTAGACGATATTTATTTGGTAATTATCAATATCGTCCAAATCCAAGTTTTATCAGACGATGCTTCGGCGAGCTTGCGAGCCGATAAGACACATAAATTTAGTGAATATTAATATCGTCTGAATTGTGGAATCATTAATGCTGCTTCGGCAAGCTTGCGAGCCGAAAAGACAATATTCATTTAGTAATTATCAATATCGTCTGGATCTTAGAATCATTAATGATGCTTCGGCGAGCTTGCGAGCCGATTAGACGATATTTATTTGGTAATTATCAATATCGTCCGAATCTTAGAATCATTAATGCTGCTTCGGCGAGCTTGCGAGCCGATTAGACGATATTTATTTGGTAATTATCAATATCGTCCGGATCTTAAAATTATTAATGCTGCTTCGGCGAGCTTGCGAGCCGATTAGACGATATTTATTTGGTAATTATCAATATCGTCCGGATCTTAAAATTATTAATGCTGCTCTAATGAGCTTGCGAGCCGATTAGACGACATGAATTTTCACAATGATAATATCGTCCGGATTTTAAAATCATTGATGCTGCTTCGGCGAGCTTGCGAGCCGATTAGACGATATTTATTTGGTAATTATCAATATCGTCTGGATTTTAGAATCATTAATACTGCTCCGGCGAGCTTGCGAGCCGATAAGACGATGTTTATTTAGTAATTATTAATATCATCCAAATATCAGAATTATCAAATGACGCTTTGGCGAGCTTGCGAGCCGAAAAGACAATAATTATTCGTTAATCATTAATATCGTCCAAGTTACACCAAGTATACTTCGGCAAGCTTGCGAGCCAATAAATGTTATAACTCAAGTTTATTAAAGATAAAAAATTGATACAATAAAGTATGTGATAATTATAGTTATTATTTGTAGAAAATGAATAATTTCACTGAAATGAAAATGAATCTAAACAAAATCAAAACAGACATTAATATACGTAAATTTAATGACTTAATAAAATTATACGACAGTTATATATGTAATTTTTATGATGACAATATATTGTCAAAAATACATGAATTGTTTCCAAATTTATATTTTAATAATGAAAGTTTAGAAATACTAGAAACATTTGATTTTATATTCAATAAAATTATGAGTGAATCTATTATAAATGAAGATTATGACTATATCAATTATATGTCCAAATATCGTCATAAAATAATTTTTAAGAAAAAATACATTCGTAAATCTATCGAAAATATTAAATCATTAAAATTATTGTTAAAATTGAATTTAATCAATGACAAGGAAGATATATTATTTGTATTATATTCGTTAGCTAAAAAGAACAATTTTACTGATACACATGCAAAATTAATATCATATATATACATGAATTTTAATATTAATTCCAATGTGAAAATTAAAATGTATAAATTATTGTCAAAGAAAAATTGATTTATTGAATAACTTGAATTATTCAGTTATACTTAAACAGCACGCGACAATCTAAGAGAATAAAAATCATCATGTCTCTCATTGAAAGACTTCTCCAAAAAGACATACCATATGAATATTATGACAATACCGAATATGAATATACGACCGAATTTGATATTGATGGTTTTTATAGAATAATGTTTGTGGAGAGTGCTGATCCACAAAATTACAATTCATGTCTATCAAAATCATTTTGTCATGAAGATTATGTTGGTGAATATGATCCAAATAGCAAATATATTAAAGTGAAATCAATTGTATGTGTTAATGGAAAAAAAGAAGACACATATATTAATTATTTGAATGATGATATATGGAAACGAATGTATTTAGAAAAATACTATGTTAACAAAAAGAAACTTTTTATTTGTCATACAAAAAATAGATCTTTAGTAGAATCATTGTGTGAACATTATAATTATGATGAAAATAAAATAGCAATATCAAGAACAACAAAAACAATTTGTCGTTCTGTAAATTGTTCATTGTCAAGAAATGAAGTCAATCTTGATTTGTTTTTTACAATGTTACATGATAAAGAATTTATTGTGATTGAAAATAATTGTGATAAATCATATAAAAAAGTATTGATGAGTAACAATTTATATTCGTCTGTTAATACAGAATATATAAACAATGATAACGATCCAAATTATATATATATTACAATATTTTATCGATATACAACATTTTCACGTAAGATATTAATGGATAAAGTAACACAAGCATATATTTCTTGTGAAATGACATATGGCATACATTTTTACGATTTTACAAGGACTAAATCACCAAGTTGTTTGAAAAAACAAAACATCAACAATTCACTTGTTAATATGTGCATTCATAAATTACATCATAAATCCATGTGATTGGAACATGTTTTGGCCCCCACCACCATTTGATCTATCGTTAAACATTGTTGGTTTTGAATTAAAATTACCAAATTGTTGTTGTAACATATTAGGTTGTTGATTCATTCCCATTCCCATACCTTGTTGTTGTTGTAACATATTGGGTTGTTGATTCATTCCCATACCTTGTTGTTGTTGCATTTGCATATTACGCGGTTGTTGTTGTTGCATCATCATTCCTTGTTGCATTTGCATGTTGCGTGGTTGTTGTTGTTGTTGCATTTGCATGTTACGTGGCTGTTGTTGCTGCATCATCATTCCTTGTTGTTGTTGCATTTGCATATTATTATTTCTTGGTGTTTGTTGTTGCATTTGCATATTACGTGGTTGTTGTTGAACAGTTTCTTGTGCAGGTACAATAACTCGTGTTTGTTTTATAACATCACCATTGGTCGGTCTTCCACGGCGTCTAATTGGTATACCATGAGCATTTAATAATGGTTGTGATTCTGTATTTGTTACAGAAGATTCTTCTTCTTTTTTAACATATTCTTTTATTTTTTCATCAACTTTAGTTCTTGTATTTGTATCTTCTTGATGTTTAACCTGCGGTTCTTGAGACGATATTAATGATTTAATCATGTTAATTCTCTGATTCATTAATATTTCTAAACGTTTGGATTCAGCATCCAACATTTGTTTTGTCATTATATTTTCAGATTGTAATTGTGCTGATTCCAGTTTTTCAATTCTTTTATTTAAATCATGATTTTTTTTCGTTAACTCTTTTACTAAATTAATATAGTATGTCAAATCATTTTTTAATTCAGTAATTGTACATTCTGGTTTTTCTTTTTTAATAATAACTTCTGTCTCAACAATATCATCTTGTAGAGCGGGTGTATTCATAAACAATTCAGTGTTATTTAATTCAGAGTTAATTATAGACATTATACACATATAGATAAATATTTTTCAACTAAAAAAACTCAATCATATTCAAAACCATATCTATATATACTCATTGTTGTCATTGCTAAATTTAATTTATCAGCAATATCTTGAACAAATTGTCTCACATAAAAACCAGACGATACTGTAATGTCAAAACTAAAGACATTATATTCTTTATCACCATTATTTGCAAAATGTTTATCATAACATTCAATAATATCTTCTTTCCGGTATTTATTATTAGGTACAGTATTTAAATTATCATTAATATAGTCTTTTAATTGTGCTGATGTCATTACACGCTCATCTAAAAAATCAATGTTTTTTATATTGACTTGTTTACTTGGTAAATCACAATTAATATTAACACCGTTAATACCATACCACCATAATGGTTTTTTATTAACTAAAAATGATGAGAACAGATGATATTGTTGATTATATTGTTTATCATGTTTCAATGCGCACTCCACAACATTACCAGTATTCTCAAAATCAACTTTGTTAATTAATCCAAGTAAATCACCACTATCTGTTCGGAATCCGACAATAAACTCAAACTTATATTTTTTATATCCTGAATACATATATTTATCTGAATTCTTAACATCTTCATCGGTTAATACTATAACTAATCCGTGTGCCATTGGATCTAATCTTCCTGCAAAACATATTTTTTTACAATTATATTCTTGTTTTATGCGTTTAATGATATCTCCATTGGACTCACCAATGCTTTTATATACCTCCAATATCATTAATAATTATACATTACTTTGTTAAATACTAGATTATCATTTTTTTACGACTCATATGTATATAATGACCGCATTACAACCATTCAAAGCTAATTTGAAACAATTGGCAATTGAAAATAATGATTATCGTCGTGTGATTTTTACAAGTAATATGCAAGTGGTATTAATGTCATTGAAAGTTGGTGATTTTATAGAATTAGAAGTTCATAAAGAAAATGATCAATTATTTACAATATGTTCTGGTATTTGCAAAATAGTTATAGGTAATAAAATATTTTCGATAGGAGAAGGTGAATCATTAATTGTTCCAAAAAATACATATCATTATGTTACTAATCAAGGAAATACTCCATTGAAAATGTACACTATATATAGTCCATGGCATCATAAACCAGGAACTGTACATCCTAACATGCCTGAAGTTACTAATATGAAAGATGTGTATAAAAGTATATCTAAATTAGCAAATTTAGTGGATAAATTAAAGTGACAACAAAAAAAATGAAAAATTCACTCGATCAATTGTAAAATAAATATAGTAATTTTATAATGTTAGTTACTTTGTCATTTGGAAAACAATTGTCAGAAAAAGACATAAACAACATAACATATCGTTATTATACAGTCAATATTGATGATGATTTAAAACAGCGAATTGAAGCTACCAGACAATTTGTTGATGATTTAACAAATAATGGTAAAATTGTATATGGAATCAATACTGGTTTTGGATCATTGAGTGAAACTATAGTTGATAATAAAGATATTGAACAATTACAAATTAATTTGATCAAATCACATGCAATTGGTACAGGTGAATCAATTGATATACACATAGTACGATTAATGATGTTATTTAGATTACAATGTTTTTGTCAATGTCATAGTGGAGTATCAATGAATACAGTAAATATGTTAATTGATGCATTGAATAAGAATTTTATTCCACAAGTATTTACACAAGGAAGTGTTGGAGCTTCAGGTGATTTAGTACCATTAAGTCACATGACATTGGGGTTAATGGGTTTTGGAAATGCATATGACAAGGAGTCAAACACATATATTGATGCAAATATAGTCTTGGAAAAATTAAATATGAAATCATTAATATTAAAATCGAAAGAAGGTTTGGCATTAAATAATGGAACACAATTTATTACTGCCAATTTATATCATGCTTTACAAAAAGCACATAATGCATTTAATTATGCTGTATTAATTGGTGCAATGACTTTTGAAGTTTTACATGGTACAAAACTTGCATTTGATGAAAATATTCATGAATCAAAACCACATGAAGGACAAATACATGTAGCATCTATGTTAAGAAACTTATTGTCTGATTCAGAAATTGACAGTGGAAATAAAGTACAAGATGCATATTCATTAAGATGTCAACCACAAATATTAGGACCGGTATATGATGAATTATGTCAAATTAAAAATACAGTATTAACTGAAATTAATAGTGCTAATGATAATCCATTAATATTTGATTATAAGATATTATCTGGTGGTAATTTTCATGGAATGTATATAGCATTAGCTGCAGATAAATTGGCGTTGATAATGAGTATAGTTTGTAATTTATCAGAAAGAAGATTGGAAAGGATTGTTAATCCGGATTTAAATAAATTTTTACCAAAGTTTTTGGCAAAAAATAGTGGATTAAACTCAGGATGTATGATAATGCAATATGCATCGGCAAGCATTACTGCGGAAAATAGACAATTAGCAAACCCAGCTTGTATACATAATATTCCAACATCTTGTGGTCAAGAAGATATAGTAAGTATGGGAGCTTGGTGTGCAAGAAAAGCAAATCAAGTAGTTGATAATACTGTTAAAGTATTGGCTTATGAATTGTTAACTGCATATTATGCATCGTTTTATACAAAAGAAAAGTATTCGACAAGTACACAAAAATTTATTGATCAAATATCTGAGTTAGGAATAAATGAATTGGATGAAGATAGATATATGAAACCAGATCTTGATAAAGTAATTGAGTTAATTATTGATAATGCATAAATTTTTTATGATAAAATATAGTCTGAATATAAAGGAATTATATGCACTAACAATCAGGCATGTCACTCTTAACTATCATTACTATATATAATGCAACGCTTGTCCATAAAATAATTCCGAATATTATATTATCATAAACATATTTATGAGGTAATTTATTACTTGTTAATTTACTCATAATTATTTTATTGTCATGTAAATATGTTGCAAATCCATTATATCTGTTTAACAAAATACACAGTAATTCATAACTGGCTTCATTGATAATTTGTGGACAATTACTAATTAAAAACTTAGTCATATCTTGATCACTATTCAATGGAAGATAATAGAGTGTTAATTTTATTTTGTTGTACTTAATAGCATTTCGCAAAACTGTATGGTTATTATCTATGATATATTCTGGTTTTAAATTGTTAGAAGATAATACATTGTTAATATCTTCAACATCTCCAGATATTGACAATTCACGAATTAATTTAGATGTATAATCATTGGATAATAATCTAATGTTATTTTGTTTATATAAAGATATAAATCTATTTGCAGTTCTTAATCTCAACATTTGATAATTATAGTTTTTGTTCTTTTAGATGATTATTTTTCATTTTTTACTTATAAAATCTCCATTTAATTGATGATTATGTGTAACTGTGAATAATTTTTGATTTATTAAATAAAATTCATGCGAGCTTGTGAGACTATATTTTTATTTAATAACATTAATATCGTCCAATTTTTCAGTTAATTGTCTTATTGTCACAATTTCCATAGGAAATTCTGAGATTGATCACTGATCATTGTCACAACAGCTGTGCTGTTCTGAGAACAATCTTTGATTGTTGTCACAACAACAGGACCGCTATACGGTTCTGAAAACGTTCGTTGTTACAAAAATTCATTAATTAACTTTTTGGCTTGGGAATAAATGAATTGGACAAGATAGATATATGAAACCAGATCTTGATAAAGTAATTGAGTTAATTATTGTCGTGTAAATATGTCATAAAAATTAGGATATTTGTTTAATAAAATACACAGTAATTTACAATTGGCTTCAGTAGCAATTTGTGAACAATTGTTAATTAAAAATTCAGTCATATCTTCATCACTATGTAATGAAAGATAATAGAGTGTTAATTTTATTTTATTGTACTTGATGGCATTTCGCAATACCGTATGATTATTATCAATAATATACTCGGGTTTTAAGTTTTTAGAAAATAATACATTATGAATATCTTCTACATCTCCAGACATTGACAATTCACGAATTAATTTAGATGTGTAATCATTGGATAATAATTTAATGTTATTTTGTTTATATAAAGATATAAATCTATTTGCAGTTCTTAATCTCATCATTTGATAATTATAGTTTTTGTTCTTTTGGATGATTATTTTTCATTTTTTTTGCTTATAAAAATTCTATTTAATTGATAATTATGTATAAATATAAGTAATTTTGTTTATTAAATAAAATTGTTGCGAGCTTGTGAGACTATATTTATTAGATAACATTAATATCGTCCAATTTTTCAGTTCCATTGAATGATGCTTTGTTGAGTCAAATAAGACAATATTTATTTAATAACATTAATATTGTCAAATTTTTCAGTTTCATTGAATTATCCTTCGGCAATTTTGTGTGACTATATTTATTTAATAATTATTAATGTGGTTAAATCCTCAGTTTCATTGAATGACGCTTCGGCGAGCTTGCGAGCCGGAAAGACACACAATTTTAATAAATATCAACATCATTTAATTTTTAGTTTCATTGAATGACGCTTCGGCGAGCTTGCGAGCCGGAAAGACACATAAATTTGGTAAGCATTGGTATCGTCCAATCTTTAGTTTCATTGAATGATGCTTCAACGAGCTTGCGAGCCGAAAAGACACATAAACATTAATATCGTCCAATCTTTAGTTTCATTGAATGACGCTTCGGCGAGCTTGCGAGCCGAAAAGACACATAATTTTAATAAATATTAATATCGTCCAATCTTTAGTTTCATTGAATGACGCTTCGGCGAGCTTGCGAGCCGAAAAGACACATAATTTTAATAAATATTAATATCGTCCAATCTTTAGTTTCATTGAATGACGCTTCGGCGAGCTTGCGAGCCGAAAAGACACATAAATTTAATAAATATTAATATCGTCCAATCTTTTAGTTTCATTGAATGACGCTTCGGCGAGCTTGCGAGCCGAAAAGACATATAAATTTAATTAACATTAATATCTTTCAATCTTTAGTTTTATCCTACATATATTAATAATGAATATCTTTGATATAGATGTTAAAGTTAATGGTTTTGTCAATACAAAATTGCATAAAAGACATGTGTCATACACGAATAATATTGTACATATTAATAAATTAAACACTAAATATATAAATCAATGTACCAAACATGTGATTATTAAATACAATAAATTTATTAATCAAAGAAACATTAGTACAATTATAGTATGTATTAAGTATGGAATTAAAATAATACCAATATTGTATCAAATGTATATTTAATGCATTTGGATTAACAACCAACGATTTTGAATGTAGTGATAATCTCGCATCACAATGGATTCGTCGATGTGGTCACGTTGGAATTCTTAAATATTACCATAAACTAATGAATTTAAATAAATTGTTCTTTGAATATTATGAATTTTACTTCTATTATGATGATATTGATATGATAAAATATTTACATAAAAAATTAGGATTATCAAAAAGTGTTTTTCAAGGAGAATTAGTTCGCGAAACTAGAAATATAAATATAATTAATTATTTATATGAAGAAATCTTCTTGATAAAAGAAGATTTGGTTTATAATAAACCATCATATCGTTTCTTTGATTTTTTATATTCCTTGGTTTTTTTGATTTTACAACCGGTTGTTAACAAATTTTTGTCAATACGAAAATGTTTAATGTCATTACCAACATACATTTTTTTAAAAATTTTAAAATCGCGGTAGTTGGTGAAGTTCTTTTTCAATGTATTTATTTTCTTGAGGCGTTTATTTGTTATTCTGCCATTATTTTTATATTCATCATGTTCATGTTCATTTTCAAATTCACGTGAACGATAAATTTCAATAAATTTTACATCACTGATAATTGGCAGATTGGCAAATTTACGCAAATACTGATCCAAATAATTGACTATTTCCGATCCATATAAATACACACAAATGTCTTTCATTATAAAATATGTCCTACATCTTGTAATATATTCATCATTATCTTCATATTCATCATCATACATATAATGTGAACGTCCTATGTCTAAGAAGTAACAATCTACTTCACGGGTTTTTATATACCAACATACGGTGTAAATTATATTAAAACATTTATTCATCAGTAAATGTATATTGGATACTTCCATAAGAAATGTACATTTAATGTATTTACGTATATATTCATGAAGATAATGATCATTATTGTCATAATAATATGTATGATCATCTTCATACCAACACCTAAACGATTTTTGAAATAATTTATACAATTCGTAATCAAATATCATGTTATTGTTTGTATTTATCGTAAATTGATAAATACTGTCATTATGTTTGATTATATATTCGTGATGATGATATTCATAACAACATTCATTTAAATATCCCTGTTTCATTAATATAATCACATAGTTTTTCTTCATAAATTCAATCAGTTGAAATGAATCAATATTCATCCAGATTTCTAATTTGTCACATCGTTTTAAAATATGATTTCGGATCAGCATTTTCGCCATGTCATTGGTAATATATGCATTTGGTATAGTTTTAATTATATGTGATGTTAATTGTGTAATGAATTCATTGTGAGCTTCATTTGTAATATATTCAAACATTGTCAATATGTCAATAATCTCATTATGATGACAATATTCCAACATAATACATAAACAATCAACTGGTAAGACTTTGAGTGCACCAACCATCGTGCACAACAGCTGTGCTGTTCTGAGAACAATCTTTGATTGTTGTCACAATCGATATTTAGGATGGAAATAATGTGTAATTGTCGCGTGCTTGTATTTTTTAACTGTATTTTCTAATATGTTATTATGATCAATTTTTTTATAATCAATAGCTCTGTTTTGTACGTATATAAATTTCATAAAAAATTGATTCATTAAGATTATATCGAGTACATTTACAACAAATAAACAATGAATATTGTTGATAATAACGTAAACATCAATAAATATATTACCAATGATAACAAAAGACACATATTATTAGTAAACAATATATCTCATTGGCTTAAATTGAACACTAAATATATTAACAAAGAAAATAAATCAATAATTAGTAAATACAATAAAGTGTTAAATCAAAAAGATATTGATGTATTAATTAAATGTATAAAACATCACATTAAAATTATTCCGATATTATATAAAATTGATGATATATTCATTGGTAAATTGATCTACATGTCATGGTACTACGATAATTTTTACATGATAAAAAAAATTAATTGTTATGTTAAACTTTATGCTAGAGATGTAATGTTTTGTGTGAAATTAGCTTGTTATAATGGTAAAATTAATGTCATTAGATTTTTACATAAAGAAATTAAATTAACAAAAGAAGATTATAAATTATCAGACACATGTATAGATATATGTTCTAATGCTTGTGAACGTGGATATATTAATATTATCAAATTTTTACATGCTAAAATAGGTTTTGTAAAATGTGATTTTCAAGCCAAACATAATCTTGCTTGTCGTCGTACTTGTATTTGTGGACATACAAATATAATTAAATATTTGCATCAAAAAATAATGTTTACAAAGGAAGATTTTCAAATATATGATAATATAATATTACGTGAAGCTTGTGAATATGGTCATATTGATATAATTAGATATTTGCATAAAGTGGTAGAATTAACATTATTAGATTTTAGGAATGCTAATTACAATCAAGCAATTCGATCAGCATGTACAAATGATTATTTAAATGTCGTTAAATATTTACATCAAGAAGTTAAATTGACAAGAGAAGATTTTGAATTTGGATGCAATTGTGCATATAGAAACGCATTAGAAAATAATAATCATGCGATTGTTAGTTATTTATTAGATGATGTTAAAATTGATGCAAACATTCCAATATATACATGAACACATTATTGTTATTAAATATTTACACAAAGAAATTAGATTAACAAAATAAGATTTTTTATTGAATGATAATTTTACCGTTACATAAAAGCTACTCAAATATAATCATAATTTAGTTATTAACTATTTCTTGATCCTTAATGTTTTTTATTAATACTTGGTTAACAAATTAACTCCATTTAATTATTACTTTATTTAACACTAATGTAAATATATTTACATGTCCATAATTTATTTACCATTTGCCAAATACAAAACAAATCAAATCATCACTTAATCAACACTAAAATTAATACTCAACATTATATCATCAAGTTAATTTGCGGCCAAGGCCGCGTTACATGGGTCTGCATTGATGATGTTCAGTTAATAATTAGTGATATTTTTGCTAATAATTTATTGACGTTGATACATGGCTTAATCACTGGTCAAATACTTATTAACAATTTACCAATTAACATTAACTAAATATTGTCCTTCTGAACCCGCACAAAAAAATGATATCATTAACACTTTATCCATGTTAGTTATAATCAGTAAACTATGGATATTGTTGATAATAATGTTAATACCAACAAATATATTAACTCTAACAACAAAAGACATGTATCATTATCGAATAATATTGCTTGTTGGCTAAAAATAAACATTAAAAATATTAACAAAGAAAATAAATCAACAATTGATAAACACAAGAAAATATTGGATCAAAAAGATATTAACACACTAATTAAATGTACAAAATATAACATAAATGTAGTGCCAATTTTATATCAACTTAATAAAAATGACATCGATTTACTGATTAATGAAGCGTTTGATTAATAATTATGTTGAAATTGATTGCAAGTTAATTGTTAAACAAATAATAACATTTTGTAAGAATGGTCACCTTAATATTGTTAAGTATTTACATCAAGAAATTGGATTGGAAAAAGAATATTTTCAATCGCGTGATAATAAAGCATGTCGATGGGCTTGTGATAATGGTCATATTGATGTTGTTAAATATTTACATAAAGAAATTGGACTGGTGAAACAAGATTTTCAATCAGATAATAACTTTGCATGTCGATTGGCTTGCATAAATGGTCGTATTGAAGTTGTTAAATATTTACATCAAGAAGTTAAATTAACAAAACAAGATTTTCAATCAGAAGATAATCATGCATGTCGATGGACTTGTGAAAATGGTCATATTAATGTTGTTAAATATTTACATCAAGAAATTGAATTAACAAAAGAAGATTTTCAATCATATGATAATTATGCATGTCGATGGGTTTGTGAAGATGGAAATATTGATGTTGTTAAATATTTACACCAAGAAGTTAAATTAACAAAACAAGATTTTCAATCTGATAATAATTTTGCATGTCGATGGGTTTGTAAAAATGGTCATCTTGATGTTGTTAAATATTTACATCAAGAAATTGGATTGACAAAAGAAGATTTTCAATCAAATAATAATTTTGCATGTCGATGGGCTTGTAATAATGGTCATATTGATGTTGTTAAATATTTACATCGAGAAATTAAACTGTCAAAAAAAGATTTTCAATCATATAACAATTGTGCATATAATGACGCACTCAAAAACAAACACGGTAAAGTTGTTGAGTATTTATTAAATGAAATTAATATATTTTCTTGATTTTTAATGTTTTTATTAATATTTTACAATTAAATTACTTAATTTAATTATTGCTTTATTTGATACAAATATAAATATATTTACATGTCCATAATTTATTTTCTATTTGCCAAATATTAAAATAAATCAAATCATCACTAAAAATTAATACTCAACATTATATCATCAAGTTAATCTGCGGTCTCTAGCCGCTTTATATGGGTCTGTGTTGAAGATGTTCAGTTAATGTTAAGTAAATGTCTTGTCAATAATTTATTGACATTGATACATGACATTAACACTGATCAAATACTCATTAACAATTTATTGTGATTCATTAACTAAATATTATCTTTTTGAACCTACACAAAAAAATTGATTTATTAACACTTATTTACACAATGATTATTGTTAGTAAACTATGAATATTGTTGATAATAATATTAATATAACCAAACATTTTAACTCCAACAATAAAAGACATGTATCGTTATCAAACAATATTGCTTATTGGCTTATGTTAAATACCAATTATTTTAACACAGAAAATAAATCAATAATTAATAAATACAAGAAAATATTGAATCAAAAAGACATCAATACAATAATTAAATGTACAAAGTATAACATAAATATAATTCCAGTTTTATATCAACTTAATAACAATGACATAAAATTATTAATGAATGAAGTATTTAAATATATAAATATTTTTATGATAAAACATATTGATAGTTATGTTAAAATCGATTGCGAATTAATTGTTAAACAAATAATAACATTTTGTAAATATGGTAATATTAATATTGTTAAATATTTACATCAAAAAATGAAATTAACAAAAGAATATTTCCAATTGGATAATAATTTAGCATGTCGATTGGCTTGTAATTATGGTCATATTGATGTTGTCAAATATTTACATAAAAAAATTAAATTAACAAAACAAGATTTTCAATCACACAATAATTATTCTTGTCAATGGGCTTGTAGTAATGGTTATATTGATGTTGTTAAATATTTACATCAAGAAATTGGATTAACAAAAGGTGATTTTCAGTTATATAATAATCGTGCACTCCAATGGGCTTGTGCAAAAGGTCATGTTAATGTTGTTAAATATTTACATCAGAAAGTCAAATTAACAAAAGATGATTTTCAATCAAATAATAATTATGTATGCCACTGGGGATGTAACATTAATATTATTAAATATTTACATCAAGAAATTGGATTAACTAAACAAGAATTACAATCAGATAATAATTGGTCATGTGGATTTGTTTGTTCGAATGGTTATGTTGATGTTGTTAAATATTTACATCAAGAAATTGGATTAACAAAAGAAGATTTCCAATCAGATGATAATTATGCATGTCGAAAGGCTTGTAAAAATGGTTGTATTGATGTTGTCAAGTATTTACATCAAGAAATTGAATTAACACAACAAGATTTTCAATCACGTGATAATTATGCATGTCGATGTGCTTGTCTAAATGGTCATATTGATGTTGTTGAATATTTACATCAAAAAATTGGATTGACAAAAGAAGATTTTCAATCGGATGATAATTGGGCGTACTACAACGCACTAAAAAACAAACATTATAATGTTGTTGAGTATTTACTAAATAAAATTTTTATTGATATTTAATGTTTTTATTGATACTTATTAAACAAATTAAATTTATTTAATTATTACTCCATTTGATACAAATATAAATACATTTGCATATCCGTAATTTATTTATTAAATATAAAAAATCAAAAATCAACACAATACCAAATCACACCATAAATTAATACTCAACATTGCTATCAAGTTAATTTGCAACAAAGGCTGCGTTGTATGGGTCTGTATTGATGATGTTCAGTTAATATTAAGTAAATGTCTTGTCAATAATTTATTGACATTGATACATAACATAAACACTGATCAAATACTCATTAACAATTTAGTGTGATTCATTAACTAAATATCATCTTTATGAACTTGTATAAAAAATTGATATTATTAACACTGTGCATTCATGATAATTATAATTAGTAAACTATGGATATTGTTGATAATAATGTTAATATAACCAAACACATTAACAACAATAATAAAAGACATGTATCATCATTAAATAATATTGCGTATTGGCTTAAATTAAACACTGATTATATTAACAAAAAATATAAATCAATACTTAATAAGTATAAAAAATAATAAACCAAAAAGATATTAACACATTGATTAAATGTACAAAATATAATGTTAATGTTATACCAATTTTATATCAACTTGATAACGATGACGTGAATTTACTGATCGAGGAAGCGTTTAAACATGCAAATATTAACATGATTAATTATATCAATAATTATGTTAAAATTGATTACGAGTTAATTACCAAACAAGTACTAATATTTTGTAAGGATGGTAATATTGATGTTATTAAATATTTACATCAAAAAATGAAATTAACAAAAGAATATTTCCAATTGGATAATAATTTAGCATGTCGTGAAGCTTGTTATTATGGACACATTGATGTTGTTAAATATTTACATCAAGAAATTGAATTAACAAAACAAGACTTTCAATCAGATAAAAATGAAGCATGTCGAACAGCTTGTCAATATGGACACATTGATGTTGTTAAATATTCACATCAAGAAATTGGATTAACAAAAGAAGATTTTCGATCAGATAATAATTATGCATGTAGATGGGCTTGTGCAAGAGGTAATATTGACATTGTTAAATATTTACATCAAGAAATTGGATTAACAGAACAAGATTTTCAATCAGATGATAATTGTGCATGTAGATGGGCTTGTTTATGTGGTCACCTTAATATTATTAAATATTTACATCAAGAAACCATATTGACAAAAGAACATTTTCAATTAAAAAATAATAATTCATGTCAAAAGGCTTGTGAATATGGTTATATTGATGTTGTTAAATATTTACACCAAGAAATTGGATTAACAAAAGAAAATTTTCAATCATATGAAAATCATGCATGTCTATGGGCTTGTAGAAATGGTTATATTGATATTGTTAAATATTTACATCGAGCAATTGGATTATCAAAAGAAGATTTTCAGACATATAATAATTTAGCATGTCGATGGGCTTGTCAAGATGGTTGTATTGATGTTGTTGAATATTTACATCAAGAAATTGGATTGACAAAACAAGATTTTCAATCACGTGATAATTATGCGTGTCGAATGTCTTGTAGATATGGTCACCTTAATGTTGTTAGATATTTACATCAAGACATTGGATTAAAAAAACAAGATTTTCAATCACTTAATAATGAAGCATGTGCTGTGGCTTGTTTATGTGGACATATTGATATTGTTAAATATTTGTACCAAGAAATTGGATTAACAAAAGAAGATTTTCAATCAAATGATAATTCTGCATGTAGATGGGCTTGTGAAAATGGCCACAATGATATTGTCAAGTATTTACATCAAGAAATTGAAATGACACAAGAAGATTTACAAATGAATAATAATTATACACATGAAAATACAATTAAAAATGAACATGATAATGATGTTTAATATTTTATCAAGAAGATTGCCATATTTTCTTGATCTTTGATGTTTTACAATCAAATTAAATTCATTTGATTATTATTTTATTTGATACAAATGTAAATATATTCACATATCCGTAACTTATTTACTACTTATTAAATATAAAAATCAACACCATAAATTAATACTCAATATTATGCTATCAAGTTAATTTGCGGCCATGACCGTGTTATATGGGTCTGTATTGATGATGTTTAGTTAATGATTAATAATATTGTTAATAATTTATTGACATTGACACAACAGCTGTGCTGTTCTGAGAACAATCTTTGATTGTTGTTACAACAACTTAGTTGTTCTGAGGACGATCAGGTGATCGTCGTCACATGGCTTAAATATTAGTCAAATACTTATTAACTCTTTTATTATCCATAATTAACTAAATATCGTCCTTCTGAATCAACTAAAAAATTGATATAATTAATACTTTGATTGATGTGGTAATTATAATCAGTAAACTATGGATATTGTCGATAATAACGTTAATATAACCAAATACATTAACAACAATGATAAAAGACATGTATTATTATCGAATAATATTGCTTATTGGCTTAAATTAAATGCCAAATATTTTAACAAAGAAAATAAACAAATTATTAATAAGTATAAAAAAATAATAAACCAAAAAGACATTAATACAATAATTAAATGTACAAAATATAATATTAATGTTGTACCAATTTTATATCAACTTGATAATAATGACGTGAATTTACTGATAGAGGAAGCGTTTAAACATGCAAATATTAACATGATTAAATATATTAATAATTATATCAAGATTAATAGGAAATTAATTGTTAAACTAACACCATATTTAAATATTAGTGTTGTTAAATATTTACATAAAGAAATTAAATTAACAAGACAAGATTTTCAATCAGACAATAATTATGTATGTCGAGAAGCTTGTAAAAATGGAAATATTAGTGTTGTTAAATATTTACATCAAAAAATTAAATTAACAAGACAAGATTTTCAATCAGATAATAATTATGCATGTCGAGGAGCTTGTGAAAAAGGTCATCTTAATGTTGTTAAATATTTACATCGAGAAATTAAATTAACAATACAAGATTTTCAATCAGATGGTAATTATGCATGTCTATGGGCTTGTTCAAATGGTAATATTAATGTTGTTAAATATTTACATCAAGAAATTAGATTATCAAAGCACGATTTTCAATCTCATAGTAATTTGGCATGCACATGGGCTTGTGAAAATGGTCATATTGATGTTGTTAAATATTTGCATCAAGAAATTGGATTAACAAATCAAGATTTTCAATTGGATCAAAATTCTGCATGTCGATGGGCTTGTTTACGTGGTCATCTTAATGTTGTTAAATATTTACATCGAGAAATTAAATTATCAAGAGAAAATTTTCAGACATTTAATAATTTAGCATGTCGTTGGGCTTGTGAAAATGGTTATATTGATGTCGTTAAATATTTACATAAAGAAATTGGATTAACAAAACAAGATTTCCAATCAAATGATAATGAAGCATGTCAATGGGCTTGTGAATATGGTAATATTGATATTGTCGAGTATTTACATCAAGAAATTGGATTAACAAAAGAAGATTTCCAATCAGATGATAATTATGCATGTAAAAAGGCTTGTAAAAATGGTTGTATTGATGTTGTCAAGTATTTACATCAAGAAATCGGATTGACAAAAGGAGATTTTCAAGCGAATAATAATTATGCGTACTATAATGCACTTGAAAACAAACATCATAATGTTATTGAGTATTTACTGAATGAAATTAATATATTGTCTTGATCTTTAATGTTTTTATTAATAATTTATCAACAAATTAACTCTATGTGGTTATTGCTTTATTTGATACAAACATAACATATCCATAATTTATTTTCTATTCATATAAAAAATTGATTTATTAACACTTTATTTACACAATGATTATAATTAGTAAACTATGGATATTGTTGATAATAATGTTAACATTACCAAACACATTAACAACAATAATAAAAGACATGTATCATCATTAAATAATATTGCGTATTGGCTTAAATTAAACACTGAATATATTAACAAAAAAAATAAACCAATAATTAATAAGTATAAAAAAATATTAAATCAAAAAGTCATTAATACAATAATTAAATGTGTAAAATATAATATTAATGTTATGGCAATTTTATATCAACTGAACAACAATGACATAAATTTATTAATTGGTGATGCGTTTAAATATACAAATATTTACATGATTAATTATATTAATAATTATGTTAAAATTGATCACAAGTTAATTGTTAAACAAGTACTAATATTTTGTAAGAATGGTAATATTGATGTTATTAAATATTTGCATCGAGAAATTGGTTTAACAAAACAATACTTTCAATCAGATAACAATAAAGCATGTCGATTGGCTTGTAAAAATGGTCACATTAATATTGTTAAATATTTACATCGAGAATTTGGATTAACAAAAGAAGATTTTCAATCAGATGATAATGAAGCATGTCGATGGGCTTGTAATAATGGTCACCTTAATATAATTAAATTTTTACATAGAGAAATTGGATTAACAAAAGATGATTTTCAATCATATAATAATAGTTCATTTGCATGGACTTGTGAAAATGGACATATTGATATTGTTAAATATTTACACCAAGAAATTGGATTAACAAAAGAAGATTTTCAATCAGGTAATAGTTATGCATGCCAATGGGCTTGTCGTAATGGGCATATTGATATTGTTAAATATTTACATCGAGAAATTGGATTAACAAAAGATAATTTTCAGACATGTAATAATTTAGCATGTCGATGGGCTTGTAAAAATGGTCATATTGATATTGTTAAATATTTTTATCAAGAAATCGGATTAAAAAAACAAGATTTTCAATCACTCAATAATTGGACATACAACAACGCTCTTAAAAATAAATATAATAAAGTTGTCGAGTATTTATTAAACGAAATTAATATATTTTCTTGATCTTCAATGTTTTTATTAATGCTTTATCAACAAAATAACTCCATTTGGTTATTATTTTTATTTAATATATATGTAAATATATTTACATGTCCATAATTTATTTTACTACTCATTAAATACTAAAATAAATCAAATCATCACATAATCAACACTAAAATTAATACTTAACATTATATCATCAAGTTAATCTGCGGCCTCTGGCCGCGTTATATGGGTCTGTATTGATGATTTTTAGTTAATGATTAGTAATATTTTTGTTAATAATTCATTGACATTGATACATGGCTTGAATATCAGTCAAATACTTAATAACAACTTTATTATCCATTATTAACTAAATATCGTCCTTCTGAACCCACACAAAAAATTGATATTATTAACACTTTATATTCATTACAATTATAATCAGTAAACAATGGATATCGTTGATAATAACATTAACAATAACAAATATATTAACAATAACATCAAGAGACATGTATCATTATCAAACAATATTTCTTACTGGCTTGTGTTAAATACAAAATATATCAAAAAAGAAAATAAATCAATTATTAATAAATACAAGAAAATATTGAATCAAAAAGACATCAATACATTAATTAAATGTACAAAACATAATGTCAATATGGTGCCAATCATGTATCAACTTAATAACGATAACATAAATTTACTAATGAATGAAGCATTTAAATGTATAAATATTTACATGATGAAATTAATTAATAATTATGTAAAAATTGATCATGAATTAATCGTTAAACTAATAGAAGATTTTTGTAAAAATGGTCATATTAACGTTGTAAAATATTTATATAAAGAAATTGGATTAACAAAACAAGATTTTCGATCAAATAATAACAGTCTATATAAAAGTGCTTGTGAAAATGGTAATATTAATATTGTTAAATATTTACATAAAAAAATTAAATTAACAAAAGAAGATTTTCAATCAAGTGATAATTTAGAATGTCAAAGGGCTTGTGGAAATGGTTATGTTGATGTTGTTAAATATTTACATCAAGAAATTAGATTGACAAAAGAAGATTTTCAATCAGATGGTAATTATGCATGTCGATTGGCTTGTGAAAATGGTCATATCAATGTTGTTAAATATTTACATCAAGAAACTGGTATGACAAAACAAGATTTTCAGTCAGGCGATAATTATGCATGTCTATTAGCTTGTAGTAATGGTCATTTTTATATCATTAAATATTTACATCAAGAAATTGGATTAACAAAAAATAATTTTCAATCAAATGATAATTATTCATGTCAAATGGCTTGTAAAAATGGTCATATTAACGTTGTTAAATATTTACATCAAGAAATTAAATTAACAAAAAATGATTTTCAATCAAATGATAATTATTCATGTCAAATGGCTTGTAAAAATGGTCATATTAACGTTGTTAAATATTTACATCAAGAAATTAAATTAACAAAACAAGATTTTCAATCAAAAGATAATGTTGCATGTCGATTGGCTTGTTCAAATGGTAATCTTAATGTTGTTAAATATTTACATCAAGAAATTAGATTAGCAAAAAATGATTTTCGATCAAGAGATAATTTTGCATGTCGATGGACTTGTGAATATGGTCATATTAATGTTGTTAAATATTTACATCAAGAAATTGGATTAACAAAAAAAGATTTTCAATCAAATAATAATCATGCATGTCAATGGGCTTGTTATTATGGTCATGATGATGTTGTTAAATATTTACATCAAGAAATTAAATTAACAAAAAAAGATTTTCAATCACAAAATAATTTCGCATACAACAACGCTCTTAAAAATAAACACAATAATGTTGTGAATTATTTACTAAATGAAATTAATATATTTTCTTGATCTTTAATATTTCTCATTAATACTCAACATTATATCATTGAGTTAATTTGTGAACAACTGCCGCGTTACATGGTCTGTATTGATACATGTCTTAAATATCAGCCAAATACTTATTAACAATTAACTAAACATCGTCTTTTAGAACCAACACAAAAAATTGATTTATCAACACTTTATTTACAAAATAATTATAATTAGTAAACTATGGACATCGTCGATAATAATGTTAACAATAACAAATATGTCAACTTCAACAATAAAAGACATGTATCATTATCAAACAATATTTCTTACTTGCTTATGTTAAATACCAATTATTTTAATAGGGAAAATAAACCAATAATTAATAAATACAAGAAAATATTGAATCAAAAAGATATTGATACAATACTTAAATGTACAAAATATAACATAAATATAGTACCAATTTTATATCAACTGAATAACAATGACATAAATTTATTGATTGATTATGCGTTTAAATATACAAATATTTACATGATAAATTATATTGGTAATTATGTTAAAATTGATTGCAAGTTAATTGTTAAACAAATAATAACATTTTGCAAGAATGGTAATATTGATGTTGTTAAATATTTACATAAAAATATTGGATTAACAAAAAAAGATTTTCAAACATTTAATAATTTGGCATGTCGATTTGCTTGTTTATATGGTCATGTTGATGTTGTTAAATATTTACATCAAGAAATTAGATTGACAAAACAAGATTTTCAATCACATGATAATTATGTATGTCAAGGAGTTTGTAGTTGTGGTCATATTGATGTTGTCAAGTATTTACATCAAGAAATTAAATTAACAATACAAGATTTTAAATCGAATAATAATTCTGCATGTCGATTTGCTTGTTGTTATGGTCATATCAATGTTGTTAAATATTTACATCAAGAAATTGGATTGATAAAAAAAGATTTTCAATCGGATAATAATTTTGCATGTCTATGGGCTTGTTTTAATAATCATCCCGATGTTGTTAAATATTTGCATAAAGAAATTGGATTAAAAAAAAAAAATTTTCAAGTGTATTCTAATTCTGCATACAGACATGCTATTAATAATAAATACAATAATGTTGTGGAGTATTTATTAAATGAAATTAATGTATTTACCAAATGAAATTAATGTTTTTCATTAATACTTTACAATCAAATTACTATATTTAATTATTACTTTTATTTGATATACATGTAAATATATCCACATGTCTATAATTTATTTTACTACTCATTAAATACTAAAATAAATCAAACCATCACTCAATCAATATTAAAACTAATACTCAATATTATATCATCAAGTTAATTTGTGAACAACTGCCGCGTTATATGGTCTGTATTGATACATGTCTTAAATATCAGCCAAATACTTATTAACAATTAATCAAATAACTCGTTAACTAAATATCGTCTTTCAGAACCAACAAAAAAATTGATTTATCAACACTTTATTTACGAGATTATTTTAATCAGTAAAATATGGACATTGTCGATAATAACACCAACATTACCAAATATGTTAACATAAACATCAAAAGACATACATCATCATCAAATAATACAGCATGTTTTATTAAACTCGACACTGAATATATTAACAAAGAAAATAAACCAATTATCAATAAATACAAGAAAATATTGAATCAAAAAGACACAAACACACTAATTAAATGTATAAAACATGACATAAATATAGTCCCAATTACACATCAACTCAATGACGATAACATACATTCACTGATTAATGAAGCATTTAAACACCTAAATGTTTACATGATAAAATTTATTAATAAACATGTTAAAATTGATCATGGATTTGTAATTGAACTAGTACCAATATTCTGTCGGGATGGAATCATTAACATGATTAAATGTTTACACCAAATAATTAAATTAACAACAGAAGATTTTCGATCATCAAGTGTAATGAGTTTTCAATTTATTGATGATAAAGATTTACAACCAATTAATAATGAAGCATGTCGACAAGCTTGTAAAAATGGCCATATCAATGTTGTCAAATATTTGCATAAAAAAATAGGATTGACAATACAAGATTTTCAATCAGACAATAATTATGCATTTAGATGGGCTTGTTTGGGAAATAATATTGAAGTTGTTAAATATTTACACAAAGAAATTAAATTAACTACACAAGATTTCCAATCACATGATAATTTTGCATGTTCATGGGCTTGTCGTCATGGACACATTAGTATCATTAAATATTTGCATCAGGAAATTAAATTATCAAAACAAAATTTTCAATCAAACCATAATATATCGTGTCATTGGGCTTGTATATGTGGTAATCTCAATATTGTTAAATATTTACATCGAGAAATTAAATTAACAATACAAGATTTTCAAGAAAATGATAATTATGCATGTGTATTTACTTGTGAAAATGGACACTTTGATGTTGTTAAATATTTACACAAAGAAATTGGATTAACACTACAAGATTTCCAATCGGATAATAATTCAGCATGTCGTTGTGCTTGTCGAAATGGTCATCTTGATATTGTTAAATATTTGCACAAAGATATTGGATTGACAATACAAGATTTTCAATCGAATGATAATTATGCATGTAGATGGGCTTGTTCAAGTGGAAGACTTGATGTTATTAAATATTTACACAAAGATATTGGATTAACAAAACAAGATTTTCAATCACAAAATAATATAGTATGTGCGGAAAGTTGCCAGAATGGACATCTTGATGTTGTTAAATATTTACACAAAGAAATTAAATTAACAACACGAGATTTTCAATTTAAAAATAACCGTGCATGCATATGGGCTTGTTATTATGGTCATATTGATGTTGTTAAATATTTACACAAAGAAATTGGATTAACAATGCAAGATTTTCAGTCAAATAATAATGAAGCATACGAATATACCCGTTTAAATGGTCATGTTGATGTTGTTAAATATTTACATGATGAATTCGGATTTATTTAAACAAAAAATTGACTTTTTAACTCTCAAGTATTGTAAATGACTGATGTATAGTAAAATATGAATATAGTTGATAATAACGTCAACATTACCAAATATGTCAACATAAACATTAAAAGACATACATCATCATCAAATAATACAGCATGTTTTATTAAACTCGATACTGAATATATTAACAAAGAAAATAAACCAATTATCAATAAACACAAGAAAATATTGAATCAAAAAGACACAAACACATTGATAAAATGCACAAAACATAACATAAATATAGTCCCAATCATGTATCAACTCAATGACGATGACATACATTCACTAATTAATGAAGCATGTAAATACATAAATATTAATATGATAAATTTGATTAATAATTATATTAAAATTAATTGTTATGACTTGTTTGTTGGAAAATTGGAAGATCACATAACATATGTTGCATGTGAAGATGGACACATTAATATAATCAAATATTTACATAAAAACCTTGGATTGACGAAGAAATGTTTCTTGTATCCTCATAGTCCAGAATTGGGAATTGCTTGTATGTATGGTAACATTAACATTGTTAAATATTTACATAAAAAAATGAAAGTTACAACAAAAGATTTTCAATTGGCAAATAACACAGCATGTAGATGGACTTGTCAAAATGGTCATGTTGAAGTTGTCAAATATTTGCATAAAAAAGTCAAATTAACAAAAGAAGATTTTAAAGAACAGGATAATTATTCATGTACACGAGCTTGTATTAATGGTCATATTAATGTTGTTAAATATTTACATCAAGAAGTTAAATTGTTAAAAAAAGATTTTCAAGCACAAAATAATTATGCATGTAGATTGTCTTGTCGTTTTGGTCGTATTGAAGTTATTAAATATTTACACAAAGTAATTAAATTAACAATGCAAGATTTTCAGTCAAATGATAATGAAGCATATGAATATGCCCGTTTAAATGGTTATGATGATGTTATTAAATATTTACATGATAAAATTTTGATTAACAAACATTACTGAATGTATTTTAATAATCACCAAAAAAATGATATCATCATTTTATTTATATGACAATTATAATTAGTAAACCATGGATATTGTAGATAATAACATCAATACAACTAAATATGTTAATAATATTATTAAAAGACATGTATCATTGTCAAACAACATTGTATTTTGGCTTAAATTAGACATCAAATTAATTAACGAAAATACCAAATCAATAATCAATAAACACAAGAAAGTGTTAAACCAAAAAGACACAAACACACTAATTAAATGCATAAAACATAACATTGATATAGTTCCAATCATGTATCATCTCAATGACGACAATATTAATTTACTAATTAATACGTCATTTAATTACATAAATATCTACATGATAAAACACATTGGTAATCATATTAAAATTAATCGTGAATTTATTGCAAAACAAATGCTTATGTTTTGCAGATATGGTTGTGTTAATGCAATTAAATATTTACAAAAAAAATTTGAATTAACAAAACAAGATTTTCAAATGAACAATAATCATGCAGGTAGATGGGCTTGTCGAAATGGACATGTTAATGTGGTTAAATATTTACATAAATTCATTGGATTAGACAAAACAAATTTTCAGTCATTGTATGATATAAATTATGTGTGTATATGGGCTTGTCAGAATGGACACATAAATATGATTAAATATTTACACGTAATGCTTGGATTTACAAAAGTTAATTTCCAAGCATACGATAATTATGCATACAATATGGCTTGTCGAGAAAGTTACAGTACAATCATAAAATATTTATTGAAAGAAATTAATATATTTTCTTAATGTTGCAGGTTTTTTATAAAACCAAACATAATTAATTCATATGAAGAATTATTATGAAATACTTTTATATAATGGTGATTTGCACATGGACATGGCCGGGAACTTTTATATCTTATTTTGACGATAAAAATAATTGGAAAGATGGTGTAATGCCAAATATTAATGATGATGTTGTGATGGATATTGCAACAAAATCAGAAGATATGACATCTCTTAGAATATATTTAAAAAATAATGTTGAGGTCAAAAGTGTGAAAATTAATTGTTCATTTACTAAAACAACACCACCATATATAAATCCTATAAATGTATATATTGGATCAGAACAATGGTATATGAACTCAAAAACGGGTGGATCAAAGTTAATATTGAATGGAAAAAATATTGAAGTAATTACAGTTAATTCATTAGATAACAATAAACCATGGATTTCATTTGGTGAAGTAGAAATTAAGAACAAATCGATAGTGATGGTTAATTCAAAATCAAATATTAGAATAAATAATTTATCGTCTAATGCAGATATAATTTATGTAATGAATAATGATTCGGATAGAGGTGGATTATGGATAGATAATTGGGCATTAAATAATAAAACTATATTTTCTTTGTACGAAAATGCAATGATATGCCCAACAAAATCTTCAAATGCAAAATTTGAGCAAACCACGATTAACATTTATTTAAATACAAATTCAAGTAGATTAGAAATTGGATCAGCATCACCAGAATTAATGAATATTAATTTAACATCTTTTTCAGGGATTATATTCATGGCGAAAGATGTTAAACTTACATTACCTCCATTAGCAGGTAATGATATAACTGTTAGCGGAGGCACATTGTTAACTTTGGCAAAAACAAATACAATAAGTGGAAAATTAACAGTAACTGATGGTGGTAAAGTTTTAGTAAATGAAAAAACTGTAAATTCAGGAGAAGAATATATATTTCCAAACAATACAACTACATTAGTACCAATTCCAAAACCTCAAGACAATGTTGATGTAAATCCAAATCCAAATCCAAATCCAAACCCGAATCCAAATCCGAACCCGAACCCAAATCCAAACCCAAACCCAAATCCGAACCCAAACCCAAACCCTAATTCGAATCCGAATCAATCATCATCATTAACATGGCTATGGATTTTATTGGCGATTCTTGTTGTGATTGGTTTAGGAATAGGAATTTATTTTTTATTTATTAAATAATTTTTAGTATATACATATTTGAATCACATAGTACTTTAATTAATATATGTTTCTTGATATTTTAACAATAAATTAAAATAATTTATTCAACACATAAGACTAATTTGTAACACGAGTCGTGTTATACAGTAAAACTATTAACTAAAATATCGTCTTTCAGTACACACGTAAAAAATTGATATTATTAACACTGTTATTTAACATTTAATATAGTCAATAAACTATGGATATTGTCGATAATAATGTTAATATAACCAAATATGTTAACAATAATACCAAAAGACATGTATCATTATCAAATAATATTGCTTATTTTCTCAAGTTAAATACTAAATATATTAACAAAGAAAATAATCAAATAATCAACAAATACAAGAAAATATTGAACCAAAAAGACATTAATACATTAATTAAATGTACAAAACATAACATAAATATTGTACCAATTTTATATCAATTTAATAACGACAACGTAAAATTACTAATTTAT
>Ga0255138_1000038_pt1 | contig 38911 bp, 27 predicted proteins | sample Law_Colum_RepA_8_FD_188545 | JGI IMG/M metagenome (GOLD analysis project Ga0255138, IMG submission 188545) | Freshwater microbial communities from St. Lawrence River, New York, United States - Law_Colum_RepA_8d | ecosystem: Environmental > Aquatic > Freshwater > River | place: USA: New York... | reverse complement strand
AAAAGACAAGAAAGATGATAAATCAATATCGTCTGGAGAAAAAGACAAGAAAGATGATAAATCAATATCGTCTGGAGAAAAAGACAAGAAAGATGATAAATTAATATCGTCTGGAGAAAAAGACAAGAAAGATGATAAACATAATAAATTAATATCGTCTGGAGAAAAAGATATGAAAGATGATAAATCAATATCGTCTGGAGAAAAAGATATGAAAAATGATAAATCAATATCGTCTGGAGAAAAAGATATGAAAAATGATAAATCAATATCGTCTGGAGAAAAAGATATGAAAAATGATAAATCAATATCGTCTGGAGAAAAAGATATGAAAGATGATAAATCAATATCGTCTGGAGAAAAAGATATGAAAAATGATAAATCAATATCGTCTGGAGAAAAAGATATGAAAGATGATAAATTAATATCGTCTGGAGAAAAAGACAAGAAAGATAATAAACATGATAAACATGATAAACATGATAAACATAATAAATCAATATCGTCCGGAGAAAAAGACAGGAAAGATGATAAACATGATAAATCAATATCGTCTGGAGAAAAAGACAAGAAAGATGATAAACATGATAAACATAATAAATCAATATCGTCTGAAGAAAAAGACAGGAAAGATGATAAACATAATAAATCAATATCGTCTGGAGAAAAAGACAAGAAAGATGATAAACATAATAAACATGATAAATATGATAAACATGATAAACATGATAAACATTATAAACATGATAAACATGATAATCATGATAAACATGACAAGCATGATGATCATGATAAACATGATAAAGATGATAATTTAATATCGTCTAAAGAAAAAGACAAGAAAGATGATAATCATGATAGTAAACATGATAAATCAATATCGTTTGGAGAAAAAGACAATCGTGGTTATAAACATGATAGTAATAAACATGATAAATCAATATCGTCTGGAGAAAAAGTCAAAAAAGATGATAAATCAATATCGTCTGGAGAAAAAGACAAGAAAGATGATAAATCAATATCGTCTGAAGAAAAAGATAAGAAAGACAAGAAAGACAAGAAACATGATAAACATGATAAACATGATAGTAATAAACATGATAAATCAATATCATCTGGAGAAAAAGACAATAAAGATGATAATCATGATAGTAATAAACATGACAAATTAATATCGTCTAAAGAAAAAGACAATGAAGATAATGGACATAATGAATCATTATCGTCTAAAGAAAAAGACAATAAAGATAATAAATATGATAATGACAAATATCATAAATCAACATCGTCTGAAGAAAAAGACAATCATTGTGATAATCATGATAAATCATCATTGTCTAATGAAAAAGACAATCGTAGTGATGCTTATGATAAATTAACATTGTCTAAAGAAAAAGACAAAAAACATGATAAACACAATAAAGACGATGAAAAAGACAAGAAATATGATAAACGTAGTAAAGACGATGAAAAAGACAAGAAAGATGATAAACGTAGTAAAGACGATGAAAAAGACAAGAAAGATGATAAACATGATAAACATGATAAACATGATAAACGTAGTAAAGACGATGAAAAAGACAAGAAAGATGATAAACGTAGTAAAGACGATGAAAAAGACAAGAAAGATGATAAACATGATAAACATGATAAACATGATAAACGTAGTAAAGACGATGAAAAAGACAAGAAAGATGATAAACGTAGTAAAGACGATGAAAAAGACAAGAAAGATGATAAACATGATAAACATGATAAACATGATAAACATGATAAACATGATAAACACAATAAAGACAATGAAAAAGACAAGAAAGATGATAAACGTAGTGAAGACGATGAAAAAGATGATAAACATGATAAACATGATAAACATGATAAACATAATAAACATGATAAACATGATAAATTAATATCATCTAAAGAAAAAAGACAGAAACAAAAAGGATGATAAATATAATGGAAGACAATAAATTAATGATCATGATAAATTAATATATTCCAAATAAAAACATGGCAAACATAGTAAAGACAGAATCATAATAAAGATCATCTGGTTTCTCCATATAATTTCTTTACATATATATTTCTCAACACTCTCGGGATAAAATTTACATGTCCATTTCAATGGCAAATAATCATCAGTCCGAAAATCTTGTACTGTCAATCCAATTTCTCTGTGCAGATATTTAACAACATCAACATGACCATTTTCACAAGCTGAATGGCATGCTTTATTGTTGTTGACTCGAAAATCTTCTTTTGTTAATTTAATTTCTCTGTGCAGATACTTAACAACATCAACATGACCATTTCTACAAGCCGATTGACATGCATAATTATTATTTGATTGAAAATCATCTTTTGTTAATCCAATTTCTTGATGTAAATATTTAACAACATTAATATAACCATTTTCACAAGCCCATACACATGCTAAATTATCACATGATTGAAAATCTTGTTTTGTTAATCCAATTTCTTGATGTAAATATTTAACAACATCAATATGACCATATTCACAAGTCCATCGACATGCATAATTATCATCCGATTGAAAATCTTCTTTTGTCAATTTAACTTTTTTATATAAATATTTAACAACATCAATATAACCATTTTCACAAGCCCATACACATGCTAAATTATCACATGATTGAAAATCTTGTTTTGTTAATCCAATTTCTTGATGTAAATACTTAACAATATTAATATGGCCAAAATAACAAGTCCATCGACATGCATAATTATCATCCGATTGAAAATCTTCTTTTGTCAATTTAACTTTTTTATATAAATATTTAACAACATCAATATGACCATTTTGGCATGCATTTAGGTGTATTTTATTATCACTCGTCAGTAAATCTTCTTTTGTTAATTTGATTTCTTTATGTAAATACTTAACAATCTCAATATGACCATTTTTACACGATAGTAGCATTTGTTTAACCAAAGTGTCATGATTTATCATTGTGTAATTTTTAATTATTTTCAACATTTTAATATTTTGATGTTTCAGTGATTTATCAAATAATGATGTAATATTATTACTGTTAAATTTGTACAAAACAGGAACAATATTAATTCTACATTCTGTACATTTTGTGACTATATTAACATCCTTTTGATTTAGAAATTTATTGTATTTATTAATTATTAATTTGTTTTTGTTGTTAATATATTTAGAATTTATCTTGAGCCAATAAGAAATGTTGTTTACTAACTGTATATGTCTCTTGTTATTTGAGTTAACATATTTGTTAACAATAAAGTTATTATCAACAATATTCATTTTTTACTTATTATAATCACCACAAACACAAAAAGTATTAATAAATCAATTTTTTTACACATAATATGTTAATCTCCTGTAAATATAGTCGATTTTATGACGCTTCATTAAACTTTTGTGTTAATAAGACAATATTAACATTGTGCAGAGTTCATTTAGAAAATAATGAATATAAGTGTTATGACAAGAGCAAATGTCTTGAATTTTACAACAAATTAGTTAGCAATGAAAAAATAAACATGGATATAAGAATATATTCAAATGGAACATATAAAATGACAAAATTATTTTAAGCTTATTTTTTTACAACTTTCTTGTCTTTAGAATTACCTTTTTTTGGTTTTGTCCTCTCTTTAGACTTGGATCTTGAACGAGATCGTGATCTTCCACGTTTAGCACCACCTTCAATTGCACCGGTTATTTTTTTGTTTGCAACTGCCATTAATTTAGCAGCAAAATGCAATTCTTTTCTTGACAATAACTCATCCATAAGTTTATTTTTATCCAACATAGTTTTTGTCTCATTATTATTATTATTCACTGACATTTCATAATTAGTGTCTTTACTTAATATTACTATCTTCTTTTTAGTAATACCATCAGTAAAATAGTATTTTATCATTAATCCTTTGGGTATAATTGCAAAATATTCTTCTTCTGTTATTCTCTTACCATCAATATAATCTACTTTCTTATGATCTCTAAGTATCTCCATTTTTGGCATACTCATTATATTATTATAATTAATAATCCAAAAAAAAATTGATAATACTTTATTTAAGAAATAAACATATATATTATATAATCTATATGCCAAAACCTAAGAGCACCAAGACAAAAGAATCAAATAAAGAAGGCATCATTAAAAAAGAGGTTCAGGTTCAATTACCTGAAGACACTCAATCTGATTTTAATACAAATCATGCTTTTTGTTTGGCAGATCTCTATTTTAGTAAAAAGAGATACAATATTCGGCATATATTTAATTCAGTTGATAAATGTCTCGAACAAGACATACCACAATATTTATCACTTGACGACACTGGCAAATTCCATGAAGAAATGGTTGGAAATACTAAATATATGCATGGAATACGCATGACTAATTTTAGATATGTATCTCCCATTCATGAAAATAATAAAAAACCAATGTTTCCAACAGATGCATTGTTAACAAATTCAACATATGCAGTAACTTTATATTGTGATGTAGTTCAGTATGTTAAAAAAATAACTATTGGTCAACCAATTGAAGAGAAAATAGTAGGAACAATGGCAAAATATTTACCACTTGCAGGTATACCTATTCCCACAAATAGTAGTAAATGTAATAACATTAAATATCCTGGATTGGCTGTTAATGAATGTCCATATGATAATACTGGAGCATGGATTATTAATGGTGCTGAAAAATTTTTAATTCCACAAGAAAGAAAAGTAGAAAATAAAGCATTGGTATTTGACAAGAAAATATCGTCTGTAAATACATTACATGTACATGTACAATCAAGAGCATATAAAATGGTTGCTGGAAGAAATAGTAATACACAATCAGTTAAAGTTTTTCTGAAGAAAAATGTCATGAATAAAAATACTTTAATATTAAGTGTATCATTTATTGATGAAATTAATGTATTTATTATCATGAGAGCATTAGGTATTGAATCAGATCAAGATATTATTAACACTGTTGTATATGATACTGATGATAAATATATGGTAAATATGTTACGTATATCTTTAGATAATTGTAAGAATGAAAGGGGTGTTAAAATTCAATTACAGGAAGAAGCGATTAGTTTCCTCATCAATAAATTAAAAGTAAAACCCAAATATACTTATGATGATCCAAATTTGAATATTGAAGAAAAGAAAATAACATTGATGACATTATTACAACATTTCTTACCACATGTATCCGGACCATTGATTAATAAAGCATATTATCTTGGATATATGATCAATAAGTTATTAAAAGTACACTTGGGTGGAAGAGGAGAAACAAAAGATGATAGAGATTCATACATAAACAAAAGAGTAGAAAATCCTGGGGATTTATTATTTGAATTATTTCAACAACAATTCAAAAAATTAATGAAAGCTATCAAAACATATTTTACTAAAAATAATTCCGGATCAACAAATAATAATGATAATCCACCGCAAATTATACATCAAATAAATGCTTCAAAAATGAAACAATGGATGCAAACATATTTAGCCAAAGGATCGTGGTCAAGACGTAGTTCAGTTTCTCAGATGTTGCCAAGAACTACATATTTTCTTCAAGCATCATCAATGAGTAGAATAGATGCTCCTGGTGGAGAAATGGCAAAAGCAGCAAATTCAAAATTAACGGATCCCAGACATGTTCATCCATCTAAAGTAGGATTTCAATGCATTGTTCAAACACCAGAACATGCCAATGTTGGATTAACAAATCATTTGTCATTAATTGCCAGTGTGACTATAATGAATAATAACTTATTTAGTTTAATTATGACAGATTTATCTGGTCATAAAGATATACATCAAATAGGATCTATTGATAAGAAGAAATTTAAATATATGTTCAAAGTATTTTTAAATGGTGATTGGATTGGTTTAACTAGCAAACCAATTGAGATAAAAGATTTTGTTGATAATAAAAGATATGATATACAAAATGTCTCGGTAACATGTGATTTTCCAAGACAAGAAGTTAGAGTATATTGTGATAGCGGTAGATTAATTCGTCCAGTTTTAGTTGTTAAAAATAATCAATTACAAATTACACCTGAAGATGTTATGAAAATATCACTGGATTCTTCAAAAAAAGGATATATTCATTCATGGGAAGAATTTTTATTAGAAAATCCAGATAAAATACGATATATTGATACTGAACAACAATATTATTTGTTATTAGCTGACACTCCCAAACGTGTTAAACAAATGTATGATAAAATGATATCGTCATTAAAACAACCAATTAGTGATAATACAATGATAATTACAAATAGATATGATGAATCTTCATATGTTTATTATGATTATTGTGAAATTCATCCATCATTATTATTGGGTGAAATTATAGCATGTTGTAAATATACTGATAGAAATCCAGGACCAAGATGTATTTTTCAATATGCTCAATTAAAACAAGCATTAAGTATACCTTTATCGAACTGGAGAACAAGATTTGATACTTTATATGTATTAAATAATCCACAAAAACCTATAGTTAATACTATGCCAGCAAAATATGTCAATATGAATATATTACCCAATGGAGAAAATGCAATTGTTGCTATTATGTTATATACTGGATATAATCAAGAAGACTCATTAATATTTAATAAATCTGCAATAGAAAGAGGTTTGTTTGCATCATTAACAACTAAGAAACACATATTGTCAGTTGCAAAAAATCAAACAACATCACAAGATGATGTTATAAAAAAATTAGATCATACTAAAGTATTTGGTGCACAAGCAGGAGCTTATGATAAAGTTAATGATGATGGATATGCCCCACCAGAAACATTATTAAAGAATGGTGATATTTGTATAGCAAAAGGAACACCGATAACTGATGTTGGCACTAGTGATAAACAATATAAAGATAGTTCTGAAATGCACAAACAAGGTGCAGATGCCAGAGTTGATAGAGTTAATGCCGACACAACGAATGCTGATGGACAATTAACTGTCAAAATGTCAACAAGATCATATAGATATCCATTGATTGGGGATAAAATGGCATCTGGACATGCACAAAAAGGAACTATAGGTAATACTATGGAGGAAAATGATATGCCATATACTCTGGATCATGGTATTAAACCAGATATTATCCTAAATGCTAATGCATTACCAACCAGAATGACAGTTGGACAAATAGTCGAATGTATAGTTGGAAAAGCTGCAGCATTAATGGGTATGGATGCTGATGGAACAATGTTTGAAGAAACATCTATTGAAAATGTTAAAAATGCATTGGAAAAATTAGGATACAATAAATATGGTTGTGAAAGGATGATATGTGGTATGTCTGGTAAATTATTAAAAGCACATATATTCATAGGCCCTACATATTACCATAGATTAAAACACATGGTTGAAGATAAGATTCATGCTAGACATAGAGGTCAAAAAACACCATTAACAAGACAGCCACCTGAAGGAAGAGCAAAAGATGGTGGATTAAAGTATGGTGAGATGGAACGTGACAGTACATTAGGTCATGGTGCAGCTCATTTTCACAGAGAAAAAATGTTATATAATTCCGATGGATATATATTCTATTTCTGTAATATTTGCGGATTGTTGGCACAAAGAAATAAAAAGGGTGCAAATGTAGAAAGTAAATCAGATGATAAATATTTTTGTAGACAATGTAAATATAATACTAATAAAATATCTCCAATTGCAATGCCATATGCATTTAAATTAATGTTACAAGAAATTACTGCATTAAATATATTACCCAGAATAAGAACGAATGCAGGTCTTAATTAAAGAAAAATCCGATTGTTGGCATATTGAATATATTATTTGATGATTTAGTATTGTTATGTGTTATTTCAAATGATTGAAAATATCTTGGTAAATTGAAAATATCAATTTGTATTGTTTTATTTATTTTGTCTGTTATTTTATTTAGTACATTTAGAGAATTTTCATTTATTTCTGGATATAAAATCACATGATAACATTCATTATCAATATTATTTTCAAGCTTGAGTATTTTCATATAGTCTTTTTCAAGATGGTTAATAACATTGATAATAATCTTATCGTTATACTTGGCACCACTGTTTGCAGTGAATTCATTGTTCCTAATATTACCTAGATGAAATGCATTGTGTAATTTACGATGAACGTGCACATTGTTTCTTGTTTTGGGATCATCCAAAACAATGACTATGGTTGAGATAAAGGGATTCATGTTTAATTGTGCAATCTATACAATCAAAAAAGTCGCGTAATAGTCAGTATATTACTGAAATTTCCAATATGTTTGTATATTCAATTTTTTTAATTAAAAAATGAATATATTTTGAATATATTCTACATTTATTATTAGTAATTAAGTGATGGACGAGAATTGTTGTGTTAAAAAATTATTAAAAAATGCTAAAAAGTATTATGAAAATAAAGATAAAGTACAACAAATAACTCCTGTTATGATCAACACTCAAATTCAACAATGGATGACATCGCCTGGTAATTGGACAAGATCTAGAAAAACACAAGAAATTCTTGATAAATGATAATACTTTTTACCAGTAATATTGGCTATAAAAAAATGAAAAATATACAAATAACTTAATTGCACATATTGAATATAAAAATGACTAATACAAGAATTTATGACATTATTGTGAATAAAAATTATGCGCAAATTGATGAAATATTACTTGAAAATATTACATTTTTTGTACATTTATTAACTGAAATTGGTCATATGTATGGCGATATGGATATATTTGAATATTTGTATGTTAATAAAAACCAAAAAATATTTCATAATCATTTGAGAATAATTTGTCGATATAATCGACATGATATAATTACCAGAATTTTTGAATTAAAATTATTTTCTGAAAAAGATTTTTTGAACAAAGAATGTTTATATGATATTATTGATTATGAATCAATTGAGGTTCTCAAATTATTAAATTTTGATGTGTCTGATATGCAAAAATTTTACTTATTTGATTATATTTCTTTTTGTTGCCAAAAAAATAAATTAATCATTAATTATTTAATTAATGACGCAAAGTATGATGTTAGTAAAGATTACATGCATATATATACAAATATGTGCAAACATGGAATTCTGACAATAACTAAATATACAAATATTACAGACTATATTAAAAAAAACAAACCAATGTGTGGTTATGAAAATAAACATGTTCATGTTATCAAATATTTACATAAACAATGCGAATATGGAAAAACCGAATTGGTTAAATTTTGTAAATTTGCATTGGCAACAAATAACGTAAGATTACTCAAATATTTTCATGCGGAAATTGGAATAACAATTGACGATATTATCAATTATAAAAATAAAGAAGATTATGAATATAATCGATCATCAAATCTTGTTGTGTGTTTAGATGTTCTTAAATATATGTGTGAACATATGAATTTTTCAGAAAAATATTTTTATGATTTTGATTATGATTTTATAAATAATTATGCAATTATAGATTATATGTTTTTAGAACTAAAAATTCATTATAAATACTTTGAATGTTTTGATGATAATTTTATAACATTATACATTAAAAATAATTTGATGTAAATATCGTCTAGTGTATTTTTACCATTTTTTATTTTCTTGTTGAATTTTCAGTTTGTTAAAGCATCAATTAACGGTCGTTTAATGAAACTAAGAATTGGACGATATTAATATTTGCCAAATGTTTGTGTCTTATCGGCGAGCTTGCAAACCGAAGCGTCACTTGAAGAAATTATGATTTGGACGATGTTAATATTTACCAAATAAATATCGTCTTATCGGCTCGCAAGCTCGCCGAAGCGTCAATTGATGAAAATAAGATTTGGACGATATTAATAATCACCAAATTTTTGTGTCTTATCGGCTCGCAAGCTCGCCGAAGCGTCATTTAATGAACATGAAAATTTGGATGATATTAATAATCACTAAATAAAATATCGTCTTATCGGCTCGCAAGCTCGCCGAAGCGTCAATTAAAGAAACTTAGATTTGGACGATATTAATAATCACTAAATAAATATCGTCTTATCGGCTCGCAAGCTCGCCGAAGCGTTACTTAATGAACATGAAAATTTGGACGATATTAATAATCACTAAATAAATATCGTCTTATCGGCTCGCAAGCTCGCCGAAGCGTCACTTAATGAACATGAAAATTTGGACGATATTAATATTCACCAAATTTTTGTGTCTTATCGGCTCGCAAGCTCGCCGAAGCGTTACTTAATGAACATGAAAATTTGGACGATATTAATTATCACAAATAAATATCGTCTTATTGGCTCGCAAGCTTGCCGAAGCGTCATTTAAAGAAACGTAGATTTGGACGATATTAATAATCACTAAATAAATATCGTCTTATCGGCTCGCAGGCTCGCAAGTGTCATTTAAAGAAACTAAGAATTTAGACGATATTAATAATCACTAAATGATTATCGTCTTATCGGCTAGCAAGCTTGCCGAAGCGTTATTTAAAAAACTAGGACGATATTAATATTTACTAGACGTTTGTGTCTTATCGGCTCGCAAGCTCGCCTGACCGTCATTCGATAAAACCAACATTTGAACAATATTATTGTTTACTAAATAAATATCGTCTTATCGGCTCGCAAACATCATTCAATGAAATTAAGATTTAGACGATATTAAAATAATTTATTTAACACATAAATTACATTCATTATTTTATTTGTTACTTACTAAAATTAATGCTAAATGATATATCATAAACCCAATTATAACATAATGTTTGTTATATAGTAAAATTATAAATCACTGTTAACTAAATATTGTCTTTCATAACTTGCATAAAAAATTGATATTATTAATAATTTATATTCATATTCATTATAATAAGTAAACTATGAATATTGTTGATAATAACACCAACACTAAAAAATATATTAATAATAACAACAAGAGACATGTATCATTATCAAATAATATTGCTTATTGGCTTAAATTAAATAATAAATATATTAATAAAGAAAATAAACAAATAATTAACAAATACAAGAAAATATTGCATAAAAAAGACATTTATACATTAATTAAATGTATAAAATATAAAATAAATGTTGCACCAATTTTATATCAACTTAATAATGATGACATAAATTTATTGATCAATGAATCGTTAAAATATATGAATATTTACATGATAATATATATTAATAATTATATTAAAATCGATCGAATGTTAATTATTAAACGAACACAAACATTTTGTCATGTTAATATTATTAAATTTTTACACAGAAAAATTAAATTAACAAAACAAGATTTTCAATCGAACAATAATCATACATGTCGAATGGCTTGTCTTACTAATTGTATTAATGTTATCAAATATTTACATGAACAAATCGGATTAACAAAAGAAGATTTCCAATGCGATAATAATTATGCATGTAAATATGCTTGTTTAAATGGTCATATTCATGTTGTTAAATATTTACATAAAAAAATTAAATTAATAAAAGAAGATTTTCAATTGAACAGTAATCAAACATGTCGATTGGCTTGTTTTAATGGTTATATCACGGTTGTTAAATATTTGCATCAAGAAATTGGATTAACAAAAGAAGATTTCCAATCAGATAATAATTATGCATGTCGACAGGCTTGTTCAAATAATCATATTAATGTTGTCAAATATTTGCATCAAGAAATTGGATTATCAAAACAAGATTTTCAATCAGATAATAATTTTGCATGTCGATATGCTTGTAAATATGGTCATATTGATATTGTTAAATATTTACATCAAGAAATTGGATTGTCAAAAGATGATTTTCAGACATATGGTGACTATGCATACAAACACGATAATATTGTAGAATATTTACTAAATAATATCAATATATCTTCTTGATCTTTAATGTTTTTATTATTACTTTATCAACAAATTAAATCTATTTAATCACTACTTTGCTCAATATAAATATATTCACATGTTCATAATTCATAAATAAATTATTCACCATTAACTAATATAGTCTCTTTAAACCCACACAAAAAAATAACATTATTAACACTTTGTATTTATGGTAATTATAATTAGTAAACAATTAATGTTGACAATAATAATGTTAACACTAACAAATATGTTAACAACAATTACAAAAGATATGTATCATTGTCAAATGATATTTCTTTTTGGCTTAATATTTATTAAATAAATATCGTCTTTTTATTGAGCTTACGAACCGAGGCGTTATTTAAAGAAACTAAGATTTAGACGATATTAATATTTGCCAAATAAATATCATCTTTTCGGCTCGCAAGCTCGCCGAAGCGTCAATTAAAAAAACTTAGATTTGGACGATATTAATATTTGCTAAATTTATGTGTCTTTTCGGCTCGCAAGCTCGCCGAAGCGTCAATTAAAAAAACTTAGATTTGGACTATATTAATATTTGCTAAATATATGTGTCTTATCGGCTCGCAAGCTCGCCGAAGCGTCAATTAAAGAAACTAAGGATTGGACGATATTAATATTTACCAAATAAATATCGTCTTATCGGCTCGCAAGCTCGCCGAAGCGTCAATTAAAGAAACTAAGGATTGGACGATATTAATATTTACCAAATAAATATCGTCTTATCGGCTCGCAAGCTCGCCGAAGCGTCAATTAAAGAAACTAAGGATTGGACGATATTAATATTTACCAAATAAATATCGTCTTATCGGCTCGCAAGCTCGCCGAAGCGTCAATTAAAAAAACTTAGATTTGGACGATATTAATAATTACTAAATAAATATAGTCTTATCGGCTCGCAAGCTCGCCGAAGCGTCAATTAAAGAAACTTAGAATTGGACGATATTAATAATTACTAAATAAATATCATCTTATCGGCTCGCAAGCTTGCCGAAGCGTCATTTAATGAAACTAAGGATTGAACGATATTAATAATTACTAAATAAATATCATCTTATCGGCTCGCAAGCTTGCCGAAGCGTCATTTAATGAAACTAAGGATTGAACGATATTAATAATTACTAAATAAATATCGTCTTATCGGCTCGCAAGCTCGCCGAGGCGTCGGTTAATGAAACTAAGAATTGGACGATATTAATAATTACCAAATAAATATAGTCTTATCGGCTCGCAAGCTCGCCGAGGCGTCATTTAATGAAACTAAGAATTGGACGATATTAATAATTACCAAATAAATATAGTCTTATCGGCTCGCAAGCTCGCCGAAGCGTCAATTAAAGAAACTTAGATTTGGACGATACTAATGATTACCAAATAAATATCATCTTATCGGCTCGCAAGCTCGCCGAGGCATCATTTAATGAAACTAAGAATTGGACGATATTAATAATTACCAAATAAATATCGTCTTATCGGCTCGCAAGCTCGCCGAAGCGTCATTTAATGAAACTAAGGATTGGACGATATTAATGTTTACCAAATAAATATCGTCTTATCGGCTCGCAAGCTCGCCGAAGCGTTAATTAAAGAAACTTAGATTTGGACGATATTAACATTTGCCAAATTTTTGTGTCTTATCGGCTCGCAAGCTCGCCGAGGCATTATTTAATGAAACTAAGAATTGGACGATATTAATAATTACCAAATAAATATCGTCTTATCGGCTCGCAAGCTCGCCGAAGCGTCAATTAAAGAAACTAAGGATTGGACGATATTAATAATTACCAAATAAATATCGTCTTGTCGGCTCGCAAGCTCGCCTAAGTGTCATTTAATGAAACTAAAAATTGGACGATATTAATATTTACCAAATAATTATCGTCTCATCGGCTCGCAAGCTCACCGAAGCGTCAATTAAAGAAATTAAGTATTTGATAATACACATGTCTTTTATTATTTTAACACAAATATTTTCATCATAATTTTTATTTAACCAATATAACTAAATTATTATCATTCAACATGAAAATTTTTCGATAAATTTTATTAAAAAATGAAAATTAATTAATTAAATTATTTATTGGTTAATAATAACAATTACAATGAAAACAATAATAATAATTATTATTATGTATGCATGTCAAATATATGGTAAAATTTATGCTCATTCTTCAAAAAATAATAATATTGAGATTGAAAAATTTGGACGATATCTTGAAGAAGTAATGTGTATAGCAAACAATACAGATCCATTATTATCGTCAATATGTAATGATGTTAACTCACGTGATAATTTTGATGATGACACATTATATGGTTATGCTAATAACATAATTCCTAATTGCGACGACAATAAATTTAATAAATCAAATCCTATATATTTTGAATTATGCTCTTTAGCAAGAATAACATCTGATTTAATTGTAAAAAGAAAAGACAACGCATCAACAGAAAAAATAATTGGTATTGTTTTTGGATGCTTAGGTGGTGTGTTTATTATGTGTCTTGTTGCATATGGAATTTATTCTTGTCGAAAAGAATTTTCAGACAAACCAAATTACACTTTCAGAAGTCATGATTCAAATGTACCAAATTACACAATTCAAAATCAGATTCAATACAATGATTTATATAGACCAGATTATAATGTTCAATATAATAATTTATATAATGGATATTCATTATACAACATGCCAAATAATGGGAGTAATTTTTATTAAACAATATTTTGCGGTGCATAACATGTAATTTTATTTGGAAAATATGGATGTATAATTAAAAATTGAAACATTTATTCTTGTCTATTTATGCAATTATAATCAGTAAAACAAATGAAAATATCACTGTTTATTATTATAATGTGCCAAATACATATTGTATTTACGTACATATATGGGCGTGCACGCCCAGGTGCACCACCAATAAATGCAGTTATAAGTGAATTCTCAAATTACTTGCAAGATGTTGTATGTGTATCAAATACTGACCAATTACTTAAATCCATGTGTGATAATATTATGTTTGGTAGTCAACCAGATGATGATACGCTAAAAAATTATGCAAATGATATCATAACAAATTGCGATAACTCTAATTTTGATGTAACTAATTCTACTTATTCTAAATTATGCTCTCTAGCGAGAGATGCGGTTGACAAAATTGAAAAAAAACAAGAAAAAGCAATGACAACAATTATTGTTGTTGCAGTATTTGGTGGTGTATTAGCTCTTGGTATAATAGCAGGTATTATTTACTGTATATATAGTTCTTATATTAAAAATGATGACTCACATGATTATACAATAGGATACAATACATATGACAATAATTTATATGGTGGGAATTACAATTATAATCCACCAAATACTCCTGCAAATAGAAGTAATTTTTATTAAATGATATCGTCATTTGACGGATTATATAATTTATTTATTATTTGTACATAAATAATATCATCAAATAAAAACATTAAATGTCATGATTATGTAAAATATGATTGGAACATTTATGAGTGACTGCATCAAGTACACTCTCAACATCAATACCAACTTCATCTCGCAAATAAGTTAATACATTGTCATGCTTATTATTTATACATGACCATACACATGCATTATTATACATCTGAAAATATTCTTTTGTTAATCCAACATTTTGATGTAAATATTTAACTAATTCTAAATCACCATTATAGCATGCATACATACATCCAATTGAATGTACGTCTTCTTTTGTTAATTTAATTTCTTCATGTAAATATTTAATAATTTCTAGAGAATTATCTGGACAAGACCAGATATATGAACATGGATCATTATTACACAATATTTCTTCTTTTGTAAAACCAATTTCTTCATGCAAATATTTGATAATATTCATATTTCCATAAAGAAATGCTCTAATACATATTTCATTATTATTTGATTGAAAATCTTCTTTAGTCAATCCAACATTTTTATGTAAATAATTAACAATATTAATTGAACCATTTAGACAAACATATCTACATAATTGATTATCATGTGCCTTAAACGATTGATTACATAAAGAGTAATTTTCATGTAAATATTTAACAACATCATATTCACTTATAAAAGAGATTGAATCTTTCGCAATAAGTCCCATATCATCAATTAATACATGACATGATATAATATTGCAGTATGTAAATACATTTTCTTTTAATAAAATTTCAAAATCGACACATATAAAATTATCCAACACTGTGTCATATGCAACATATTTAAATGTTACTTCATCAACATCACATCCAATGTTTAATACTTCATTCACCATAATTAAAAAATTATTACAATTAGGTGTTAATTTATTAAATACAAGTGTACTGTCATTAATCTGAGCGTGTCTAGTATCAAGACAAATTCTAAATATAGAATAATTATCATATGTACACTTGTTATTTATAATGGCAAATTTAGCCATGTCATATGGTAGTTTCTTATCAATGTTGATTATCATATATTATAGTAATGTCGCAGTTTTATAATTAAATTACGCAATTTAGAATCACATTCTAAATAACGGAAGTAATTTTTATTAAACAATAATATAATAAAATGAAGAAATTGTTGATTGTGTCTTTTTATGATGTCATTGAATATTTTCTATCTATTAAAGAAGGGTTTTCATCACAATACTACACTGTTTATAATTATCCTCTGTTTAAATTTGCATATGATACATATGATAAGATAAAGGATTATGATAAACATTTTAATAAATATTTAAAAGAAGTAGAACCAGATGTTGTTTTATGGTGTTTCATTGATGTTCCAACAGAAGTCTTTGAATATATTAAACAACAAAATAAAAACATAACATTTGTCATGTTCAATTTTGATGAACCCATGAATATGTCAGATCAATTGCTTAAAAAAGCATCGTTTTTTGATTTAGTCGTTACGACAACTAAACAAAATTTAGTCAAATATAAATTATATTCAGGAGTTAAAGATATATTATATAATCCATTTGGTTATGATGAAAAATTCTTTTTCCCAATGAACAATCAATTAATTGAAGAAAATATTGAATATGAATGTGATATTAGTATGAATTGTTTCAATTTATTATTAGATACTGCATATTATAATGCACAATATATCAACAGAGTCGAATTAATTAATAGCATTATTAAATATTGTGATAAAAATAATAAAACATTTAAATTATATGGTTCATTGGCCATGAAAGAAATGTATCCTAAAAATTATGGTGGTGAAATACCATATATTAAGAAAAATGCAGTATATAATCTTAGTAAAATAAATATATCAACCCATTGTTTTTCAGATTCTTCATTTTATTTAAACGAAGAAATATTTTCCATATTAGGATCGGGTGGATTATTATTTGTTGATAAAGTTAAAGATATTGAGAAAATATTATCAGATGGAACCAATTGTATTTTTCTAGACAAAAATAATTACATATCACAAATTGATGCCATCTTAAAAAATTATGATAATAATGATGTTATTTCTGAAATAAAACATAATGCAGTTGAAATCGCCAAGAAATATTCATGGAAACAATGGGTTACTAATTTGAATACTATGTTGTGTAAAAAATTCTTTGATCCTGTAGTATATCAACAAGTTAATGAATTAGACGATACTGATGCTACATATGATCATTGGTTAAATAATAAATGTAAATTATGTTTCAAACCAAATATACCAGCACAATTTAATAATATTGAATATGCTAAGAAATATAATCTTGATGAAAAGAAAATATATTTGGTATATTATCATTGGTATATGAATGGCAAAAATGATTTGTATCTGGAAGAAAAAAAGAACAGCATGGAATTTAATCCAGATAAATTGCATGTCACAATGCCGAATTTTATGAAATTATGTAATATATTTAATAAAGTTGATGTTGATACTGATGTTTGTTTAGAGAAAATACAAAAATTTAGTGAATCTAGACCTTATTGTGATTTGAATGAGTTATTAAAAACTTATTATAATTTGTGTTATTAACTTTTTTTCTAAAATAATATAAAACTATTATATTATGACTGATTTTAAGAAATATGTGATTGTGTCAAATTGGTGCTATCCATTTGGTGGAGGGGAAGAATTTATGATGCAAACTACTGAATGGATGACCAAAAATAATTATAAATGTTACTGGATTAGTTTTTGTAAAGCAAATAATAAACCACATGAAAAATTTATGAGTACTAAAACACCAACTTGTACCATGATTAATTTAACTGGTGATTTTGATGAAAAGAAAGTGTATTTATGGTTAAGATTGATAAAACCACATATAGTCCATCACCAAGGTGGATTTAGAGAAGAAATATTCAATGCTTGTAATTTATTGCGTATAAATTTTGTATCAGGTTATCATTTTTGGACTGGTGCAATATTATTAGATTCTGCAACTGGTAATTGTAATATTCTTGAAAATGCTTCAAAGCACAAATGCAATGAAGAATTATTAAGATTATACAAACAACCACTATGCACATTATATACCGTTTCTCCTTTTGTTAAAGAATGTATACATAAAATATGTAACATTGATTTACCCAACATGGTATTTTCTGGCTCTTCACAATCAAGATATAAATGTGATTATATGAATAAGCAATATGTCACATGTATTAATATACATAAAATTAAGGGAGGTGAAATATTATTGGAAATTATGAAACAATGTCCAGAAATACCATTTATTGCTGTTCAAACAGAACATATGAGTGAAGATTTAGATAGTAAAATTGAAGAATTAATTGATGAACATAATTTAAATCCTTCCAAAACAATTAAAAGTATATACATGAAAAGAACTGAGAATCCAAAAGAATTATATTCAAAAACCAAAATATTATTGGCACCTTCATTGTGTGACGAAACATTCTGTAGGACTGTTAACGAGGCAATGATGAATGGAATACCTGTAGTTACAACAGGGGCTGGTAATATTAAATATTTAGTTGGAGAAAAAGGATTAATGTGTAAAACTATTGACGAATGGGTTAAGGAAGTTAAGAAATTATATAATTTGAAAAACAGCACTTATTATGATAATCAAGTTAAATATCATTTCGAACAATATAAATTATTTTCAGAAGATACTGGTTATAATATGTTTATGGAATTAATAAACAGGACTATAAGTCAAATTAAAAATAACAACATTATGATTATAACTCCTTGGTGTGATCAAGGTTTGGGTATTCAATCTAGAAACTATTTTAACATATTAAATAATGTTGATATTTACAAAAATAAAGTGTTTATATTTAGTGTTAAACCATATAATGCAGACACAGCACAAGCTTTACAAAAAGATCCTTCTGAATGGAATATGGCAGAAGTTTATTATAGCCCAAACGATAGAGAACATATATCAGAAATTGAATTAAGAGAATTTGTTACTAAATATAACATTGGTAAATGTTTAATACCAGAAACATGCTTTCCGAAAATATTTGAAGTTGCTAAATATTTGAAAACATTAGATGTATTTACATATGCCATTCCAAATATTGAAATTGTTCAGAAAAAAGAAGTATTTAAACATCAATATTTTCATAAGATATTATGTAATAATTATTTGTGTCAGAAAATATTTAATGATCATGGAATTATGTCTACAAAATATGTGGGTTATGGAATGGCAGATCAATTAGAATATCGTCCAAAAGCAATAATGCAATCAACTTCTCCAGTTGCACAAAAACCTAAAGGTAAGAATAGAAGCATACCTATTACAACAAATGATGTTATTACCAGTCAATTAAATTTCTTATTCATTGGTGGAATGAATGCATTTTCAAGAAAACATATTTTGGATATATGCGAAGGTTTTAGATTAGCTTATGAATCTAATAAAAATATCAAATTAACTTGTACAGTACAAAAAACTAATCTGTTAGAAATTGAATTGATAAATAAAATAGATGAATATAAAACTCATCCTGGAATTACTATTATTGAAAATCATTTGAAATATGAAGATATATTTAATTTGTATTATAATAATGATATTAGTATTCAAGTATCAAAACACGAAGGATTAGGTTTAGGTTTTTATGAAGCATTATATACAGGTACTCCTGTAATAACATTAAACACTGCACCACATAATGAAATTATAAAAGATGGTGTTAATGGTTGGATAATAAATTGTACATATAAAAAAATGACTGATAATAAAGATCCAATATTTGATTCAGCATATTTTAACCCTCAAGATTTATGCAATAAAATATTAGAAATATGTTCGAATAAGAAAAAGTTGTTAGATTTATACAAAAGCTTGAAAGTTGATTTAGATGATAGATTGTCATTGACAACATTTAAGAAACATTTCTTGGAAGGTATTAATGAGTAATCTATAGTTACAATCGTACCTGAAATATAAATGTAATTCGTTACATAATTATTTTATATTGTATTACTTCCATACAGTTATGTGTTTGGTGGATTATGTATATGGTGTTCATTAGATGGACTATGTATATCTGCTGAGATTGTTGGTTCACTTTGATTTTTTTTTATGCACCATGAAATTAATAATACCGCAATAAAAGGAACGATTAACCATAATACAAAAACACCACCAATTGCAGCTGGGCCAATTGAATTATTATTTTCACTTTCTTCTTCTTCAGAATACACACAATACATTTGAGTTATTAGTATCACTATTAACATTTGTTTTTGTCATAACATTTCTAATTATAATTATAATTTCATTTTTTATTTGGTGATTATTAATATCATCCAAATTTTGATTCTAATTAATTGAATGAAGCTTCGGCGAGCTTGCGAGCCCGATAAGACGATATTTATTTGGTAATTATTAATATCGTCCAAATCTCGATGTTTATTGGATGAAGCTTCGGCGAGCTTGCGAGCCGATAAGACAATATTTATTTGGTAATTATTAATATCGTCCAAATCTCGATGTTAATTGAATGAAGCTTCGGCGAGCTTGCGAGCCGATAAGACGATATTTATTTGGTAATTATTAATATCGTCCAAATCTCGATGTTAATTGAATGAAGCTTCGGCGAGCTTGCGAGCCGATAAAACGATATTTATTTGGTAATTATTAATATCGTCCAAATCTCGATGTTAATTGAATGACACTTCGGCGAGCTTGCGAGCCGATAAGACGATATTTATTTGGTAATTATTAATATCGTCCAAATCTCGATGTTTATTGAATGAAGCTTCGGCGAGCTTGCGAGCCGATAAGACTATATTTATTTGGTAATTATTAATATCGTCCAAATCTCGATGTTTATTGGATGACGTCAATTGAAGCTTCGGTGAGCTTGCGAACCGAAAAGACGATATTTATTTGGTAATTATTAATATCGTCCAAATCTCGATGTTTATTCAATAATGCTTCGGTGAGCTTGCGAAGCCGATAAGACGATATTTATTTGGTAATTATTAATATCGTCCAAATCTCGATGTTTATTGGATGACGTCAATTGAAGCTTCGGCTCGCAAGCTCGCCGATATTTATTTGGTAATTATTAATATCGTCCAAATCTCGATGTTTATTGGATGATGTCAATTGACGCTTCGGCGAGCTTGCGAACCGATAAGACGATAATAATTCGGTAAATATTAATATTGTCCAAAATCTATATTCTTTTAATGAAGCTTCGGTGAGCTTGCGAGCCGAAAAGACGATAATAATTTGGTAATTATTAATATCGTCCAAATCTTGTGTTCATTCACTGACTCTTCGGCGAGATTACAAACAGAAAAGACGATATTTATTTGGTAAATATTAATGTTGTCCAAATCTTGTGTTCATTCACTGACGCTTCGGCGAGCTTACAAACAGAAAAGACGATATTTATTTGGTAATTATTAATATCGTCCAAAACCCATACTCTTCCAATTATGCTTCAACGAGCTTACAAGTCAATAAGACGATATTAATTTAGTAAACATTATCTGTTTATTTATAAGTTTGTATCACCCAGTCTATAAATTAGATAAAAAGTAATGAAAAAAAATGAAAAAAAAGGCCAAGATACTAAACCAGTATATATAAGGCAATAACATGGATCAAAATATAACATTTGATTACAATCATATTCTCAAATCAACACCTTATGACATAACCTGTTGTTCTAAATTCTTGTCAGTATTGGTTAATGAAACTAATAATGTACCTAGTTTTAATAAATACACACCTGAACAATTTGAACTGTTTGTTTTTAATTATTTTGACGATTATTCTGATGATGATACGAAAGATAAATTTGTGATTGTTAATGATTATAATACCGACCAAATTAAGGCATATCCAACAATTACATCTGATGATATTGAAACATTTAATATTTATGATTATGAATTAATGTTAAAAATGTGTGATGATTATCAATCACTTAATTTTAAAAAGAGAATATTTATGTCAATATATAATTTAATTGAATTAGATCCATCGTTAAATAATATATATTTTGAATATACAACTGGACTACAAACTACTGTTTGTGAAGAAATATTTAAAAGTGTCAGAAAATCCATTATTAATGGATTAACAATAATTTTCCAGTTTATTATTGGTAGTTACAAAACATCACCAATTCCCGAAGCATCATTTGTTGATGCTATTGGTCAAGAAAAATATGAAAAATTACTTAAATGGAAAAATAATGTTAATGAGAATATTGAACAAAAAATGTCTCTTAAATCCATAAGAGATCGTGTTACTCATAACTGTATTAATTATATTGAAGAATTAGTGCCTGGAAAATCTCAATATGAATACACTATTATTAATTTGGAGAATACTAATATTAATCTCAACGAATTAATTAACATACATAGCAATAATATATTTTCTACAATATTTAATTCCAAATTTTCACAAAACATTGTATTTTCTGGAAGTTTGTTATTTGATATTATAAATGATAATTATTCGAATGATCATAAAGATGTTGATTTGTTTTTAATTGGAGATAATTCTCAAAAAAGAGAAATGATTTATGATATTATCTCAAAATTTAATAATGTTGATATCGAAATATATTTATATAAGTCAATTGTGCAAATCATTATTCCAAAGAATAATAGATGTATTCAATTGATATGTACAAATTACACAAAACCAGAAAAAATTACAGATGGTTTTGATTTTTCATATCTCAAGATGTTTGTTAATAATGATAAATTGTATATGTCTTTTGACTGTATTCATGCATTAAATTCTAATGTTACACAAGTATATACTGATTCACCAAGAATATTGAGAGTATATAAGGCACTTAAAAATGGCATGGTAATAAATAATTGCACAATTGATCAATTGGAAAATAACAATAAAGTAATTGAATATAAAAATGGTTTAAATAAACATAAGATTATCAGTGGTTCACAAAAATTATCATTTCATAATTACAAAGCACATATAGCTACAATGAATGTCTGTGGTGAGTTTACGAATTATATTAAAAAAATCACAGTTGTTAAAAATAGTAATAATCTTACTGAACTTAAATATAGTCCAATTCAAAATTATGGTCATATATTAAAAATTAATATAACTGATATGAGTGACAACAAAATAATAATTGACACTGGTAAAATTACACTGAAAACACATCCTTTGAATATACTGAGTAAAAATTATGCATCGTCGGATAAAGAAAGAAGACAATTTAGTATCGATTTGACTGATGACACATTATTAAAAATAATGGATGTGTTGGATGATGAAATTTCAAACACACTTGATTCTGTAGACTATATTTTTACATATGATAAGAATGTTACTAAGCAATTGTCAAAAGATCGTGTATTTGATTATGATAGTAAATTAGTTCGTCCAGGTAAAGTATCAAGATGTAGACCAAAAATTGATCTTGATAATAATATGGAATTTACCAAATTAAAAATATATGACGCTGACAATATTATTCCAAGATCAGACATTAAAACTATAACTCAATTATATAAATTAGTGTCGATTGGATCTACTATTCAAGCAACAATGCAATTAAATGGATTGTGGATAAATCCACAAGAAACAAAATACAAGAAAACTTATGTGTATAAGTGTGGTGTTTTGTTGGAATTAAAATCATTAAGAATATATTCATCCGGATTAAGAAATCATGATGATATTGTTTCAATTAATGATGAATCTGATTAATAATTAATTTATTATTAATGTGTTTTATATGTCAATAATTTAAATAATATATTTTGGTTGGGAAAACATTGTGTTTAAATACAGTGAAAAACAAACATGTTTATACTATTTTTTTATCAGGATGACACATGATTTTTACTTTGAAGAATGACCCGAAAATAAATAAATTAAAACAACTATGACGCCAATAATGAATAATAACCATATTATAATCATTATGACTGACATTGATGATCCATATGACGTATTCATTACAGAACAATCACAGTTATTAGGATTATTAACAAATGTCTCTGGTAACTTTCCTAATTGAGGATTAGATGCGACACATGTTTTATATGATAAATTATTGTTTCCGTAAAGGGGGGGTAACTTGCACCCCCTTTACGAAATTATTAATTCCTTAATAATAAAAGTTTCCGTAAATAGTTTGATTAAGTAAGTGTTGCAATAAATATATTCTTTAATATTAATATTTATGTTTTGACATAAGAAAATATTATTGTTGTTTGATAATTATTTAAACGTTTTTTATAAAATTTATCGTTAATATTAATATTTACGGAATAAATATTCGTTTTTCTTTCATTATTATTTGTTGAATTCACACGTACGTAAATATTTATTAGTCATATTAGTGATTGTATTTATTTTCAGGAAATATTAACATTATTTTCATAAATAATATTTACTGAAACATATATTTCATGATAAGAGTAATATTAACATTTGATCAGTATAACAAATGGAGATATGCGTAAATTACTTAACATTATATATACTTTTTATATAAAAGAAACTAAATTATTAACTCAGGATATAATTTATGAAAACTATAGATATCCAACTAAAGAAATGATGAATGTTATATGTGAAATATTATTTGAATCTAAATCATTAGACTATATGCGTATTGAATTTGATAAGTTTATAAGAATAAATGAATTAGATTTAATAGTGGTAATTAATGATTTAACCAATATCATCAGACACAAAATGTTTCATGATAAAGACAATTTATGATTATTTCATAACAAGTTTAGCAGTCATTGAAAATAGTTTGACAAAATATTCACAAAGAAAAATTATAATAAATGCAACATCATTTATATTTTATTTGGCTGTTCATAATATTTAATTTTTAAATAAATAAATCAGCCCAAATATAATCATGGCAATAAATATTAACCATATTATAATTATTAACACTGATATTGAAGATCCATACGATGTATTCATCATTGAACAATCACAATTTTGTGCATTGTTATCGAATGGTTCTGGGCATTTTTTATTGATGCATGCATCATACTGTTTTTGTACAATATTCAGTTTGTCCATTGTTCTTGTTATTTCAGGATATTTTTTTTCACAACAATCAATAATTCGTTTATTTTCTCTTATTTTACTATCAGCATCCTCTTTATCCTTAGCTATTTTGGCAGCTAATGCCAAGGCATTAATTTCATCCATCCTTCTTTGTGCATCAACAATTGCTTGTCGTATTATTTCTTGTCTTTTTGCTTGTTGTTCTGGTGTGTCTGGTTCGACAGAAGATTTTTTAACTGTTGTGTCTGGTTCGACAGAAGATTTTTTAACTGTTGTTGGTGGCCCTTGCTTTTTCCTGGCAGTCGGTGTTGCTGAACCCACAGCAATGCTCTGTGAGTCACTATATGCAAATTGTGGTGGTGGTATACTATACATTAATAAAAAACAATAAAATAAACACATAATAAAAAATTGATTTATCATTCATTTATTAAATACAATTAGTAACCAATAAAACAAAGCAAGTCAATAATTAACATTCAGGAGACTAATGAACAGCTCGACAAAATAATACAGGATTATGAGTTGAAGTTATCAAATGAAATAATACTTAGCACACAATATTGTGAGGCCGTGTACAAATTATTATTGTTAAAAAACGGTTAATTCAACATCAACAATTATATCATCAATATGAGCAGATGGTACTCTTGCCATTTTCATTTGTGCACATTCATGATTTTCTATGACAGGTTTTTTCTCCTGAAGTACTGAGTAAATATTTGATCTTCAACAAACCAATAAGATTCAAATAATTAAAATAGTCCTTAATTTTTCCGAACATGAAGACTATTTTAATTATTAATTAATGTGTGCTAAATAAAAGAATTAATGATACAAACTTGTAAGCACATAAAACACAAATAATTGGTGATAATTAATATAGTTTCTTAATCTTTTGGAATATATTTAATTGCCTGTTAATGTGTGCCAAATAAAAGCAATCTGACTGGGCAAATTTGCGAGCCCATGAGACACAATTATTTGGTAATAATTAATATCGTCTTTAAATTCATACAGAATATATTTAATTATTTATTAATGTATGCCAAATAAAAGCATCAAAATTGTTAACTTGGTTTGCAAGCTCGTCGAAAAATTATTGGACGTTTTTCACTAAACTAAGAATCTAGACGATATTAATAATTGATAAATAAACATCGTTTTTTTGGCTCACAAGCTCGCCAAAGCATTATTGAGCACAAATTAATAAACTAAAGATTCGAATGATATTGATAATTGATAAATAAACATCGTCTTTTCGGCGAGCTTGCGAGCCGAAGCATCATTGAACGTCATTTAATAAAACTAAGATTCGGGCGATATTGATAATTACTAAATAAATATCGTCTTTTCGGCTCGCAAGCTCGCCGAAGCATCATTGAACGTCATTTAATAAAACTAAGATTCGGGCGATATTGATAATTACTAAATAATTATCGTCTTTTCGGCTCGCAAGCTCGCCGAAGCATCATTGAACTTCATTTAATAAAACTAAGATTCGGACGATATTGATAATTACTAAATAAATGTCGTCTTTTCGACTCGCAAGCTCGCCGAAGCATCATTGAACGTCATTTAATAACTAAGATTCGGACGATATTGATAATTACTAAATTAATATCGTCTTATTAGTTCACAAGCTTGCCAAAGCATCATTGGACTTTATTCAGTAGACTAAAATTAGTACCATGTTGAATATTTACAAAATAAATATCGTCTTTTTGTTCACAAGCTCGCTAAAACATTACTAAACGTTATTCGGTATACTAAAATTAGGACCATATTGGACATTTACAAAATAAATATCATCTTACTAACTCGCAATAATTATTAGACATCATTTAATAAACTAAGATTTGGACGATATTGATAATTACCAAATAAATATCGTCTTATCGGCTCGCATGCTTACCGAAGCATAACTAAACATCGTTTAATAAATTAAGATTTGGACGATATTGATAATTGCTAAATTAATGTCGTCTTATCGGCTCGCAAGCTCGCCGAAGCATCACTAAACATCATTTAATAAACTAAGATTTGGACGATATTGATAATTGCTAAATTAATGTCGTCTTATCGGCTCGCAAGCTCGCCGAAGCATCACCAAACATAAATTAATAATCTAAGATTTGGACGATATTGATAATTACTAAATAAATATCGTCTTATCGGCTCGCAAGCTCGCCGAAGCATCACTAAACATCATTTAATAAACTAAGATTTGGACGATATTAATAATTACCAAATAAACATCGTCTTATCGGCTCGCAAGCTTGCTGAAGCATCATTAGACATAAATTTATAAAATAAGATTTAGACAATATTGAATATTTACAAATAAATATCGTCTTATCGGTTCGCAAGCTCGCCGAAGCATCACTAAACATAAATTAATAATCTAAGATTCGGACGATATTGATAATTACAAAATAAATATCGTCTTATCGGCTCGCAAGCTTGCTGAAGCATCATTAGACATAAATTTATAAAATAAGATTTAGACAATATTGAATATTTACAAATAAATATCGTATTATTAACTTGCAAGCTCGCTGAAGCATCATTAGACATAAATTGATAAAATAAGATTTAGATGATATTGAATATTTACAAAATAAATGTTGTTTTTTTAGCTCATAAGCTTGCCAAAACATTACTGAACGTTATTCGGTGGACTAATAATTGGGACAATATTGATAATTACCAAATAAATATCGTCTTATAGGTTCGCAAGCTCGCCTAAGCATAACTAAACATCGTTTAATAAACTAAGATTTGGACGATATTGATAATTACTAAATAAATATCGTCTTACTAACTCGCAAGAATTATTAGACGTCATTCAATAACTAAAATTTGGACGATATTAAACAATCACAAATAAATATCGTCTTATCGGCTCGCAAGCTCGCCGAAGCATCATTAGACATAAATTGATAAAATAAGATTTAGACGATATTGAATATTTACAAAATAAATATTGTCTTTTCAGCTCATGATCTTGCCGCAACATCACTAAACGTTATTCGGTAGACTAAAATTAGGACAATATTGATAATTACCAAATAAATATCGTTTTACCAACTCGTAATAATTATTAGACGTCATTTAATAAACTAAGATTTGGACGATATTGATAATTACTAAATAAATATCGTCTTATCGGCTCGCGAGCTCGCCGAAGCATCACTAAACATCATTTAATAAACTAAAATTTGGACGATATTGATAATTACTAAATAAATATCGTCTTACTAACTCGCAAGAATTATTAGACGTCATTTAATAACTAAATTTTGGATGATATTGATAATCACCAAATAAATATCGTCTTGTAAAATCACCGGAGCATCACTAAACATAAATTTATAAACTAAGATTTGGACGACATTAATAATTGCCAAATAAATATCGTCTTACTAACTCGCAAGAATTATTAAACGTCATTTAATAACTAAAATTTGAATGATGTTGATAATTACCAAATAAATATCGTCTTGTAAAATTGCCGAAGCATCACTAAACATAAATTTATAAACTAAGATTTGGACAATGTTAATAATCACCAAATAAATATCGTCTTATCGACTCGCAAGCTCGTCAAAGAATCATTGGACATAAATTTACAAACTAAGATTTGGACGATATTGATAATCACCAAATAAATATCGTTTTACCAACTCTCCGAAACATCATTGGGTATAAATTTACAAACTAAGATTTGGACGATATTGATAATTACCAAATAAATATTGTCTTGTAAAATTGCCGGAGCATCATTGATCATCATTAAATAAAACTAAAATTAGGACGATATTGATAATTACCAAATAAATATCATCTTATCGGCTCGCAAGCTCGCCGAAGCATCACTAAACATAAATTTATAAACTAAAATTTGGACGATATTGATAATTACCAAATAAATATCGTCTTATCGGCTCGCAAGCTCACCGAAGCATCACTAAACATAAATTGATAAACTAAGATTCGGACAATATTGATAATTACTAAATAAATATCGTTTTATTAGCTCGCTGAAGCATCACTAAACGTCATTCGGTAAACTAAAATTCAGACGATATTAAATATTTTACAAAATAAATATCATCTTACTAACTTGTAATAATTATTAGACGTCATTTTATAAACTAAGATTTGAACGATATTGATAATTACCAAATAAATATCATCTTATCGGCTCGCAAGCTCGCCGAAGCATCACTAAAAATAAATTGATAAACTAAGATTCGGACAATATTGATAATTACTAAATAAATATCGTCTTACCAACTCACAAAAAACGTCATTTAATAAACTAAGATTTGGACGATATTGATAATTACCAAATAAATATTGTCTTTTCGGCGAGCCGAAGCATCACTAAACATAAATTAATAAATTAAGATTTGGACAACATTAATAATTACCAAATAAATATCGTCTCAACAAAGCATCATTAAACATCACTCAATGAGACTAAGAATTTAATTTATGTAATTGATTATAAATATATTTTTTATTTCCGTAAAGGGGGGTACTAGCGACCCCCCTTAGCGAAAATAATAATTCCGTAACAATAAAAGTTTCTGTAATAATGATAATTTCAACACATTTAATTAATTCTTATTTACTGAATATATTAAATATTTACTTAATTCTATCAACCAAAATTATTCATAAACAACAATTTGTATCAAAATTATTTTTTTACGGAACTAAATTTACTTAATCTTTCAATATTATTTATTGAAAAATTCTGTACGTAAATAATAATTAATATGATAAATAAAATAAATCATATTACAACAAATAATAAATAACTTACGAAAATATTAATTATGTACAACATGTTCAGCAAATAATTATCATAAACATTTTAATAAAAATACATATTTATTTAAATCACCTTCTCCATATTCTAATTTATAATGATCCATAATATCGAAATAATTACTACATATTCCAATAAATTTATCAACATCTTCCAAATAATAAAATGTATCTTCATATTTCAAGTTACCTTGACTTTTAATTATTTTCAACAAGGCATCATTACCAAATGGTAATTCAATTATACAATATAATCTTGTTTGTTTCTTTATCAATTCAAATATATTCTTCATTGATACATCTTTTAACACATGGTGAAACAATGCATAATATAATGATATATCAACAACATATTTACTATTAACAACATTTTCACATACTAATTCAACATTTTGTAAACATATCGTATTTACTACATCTTGACATGTTATTAATTCTGATTGAGTTAAATTAGCCAGCACAACTTTATTTTGTGGATACATTTGTGCTATTTTCATTCCAATTCCACCAATACTACAACCATTATCTTTTATACTTAATCCATTTGTGGTGTTAACATTTGAATATAATTTATCAAATGCTAAGTATTTCATTTGAGTGTGATTCAATAAATTTAATATGCCTTTTTCATTAATAACTAATTCTTGATAATTAACCACACTTTTATATATTTTAGACGATACTACAAATATAACCATATCTAATGCAATTAATGCTAACTCATAGTCCTGATTATATAAATTTAATAATAAATTATGCACAACAATTTCACCAAAATAATTTCTACCAAAATTATCTTTTATCAATGTATCAATTCTCAATCCAAATCCCAAATTATTATATGTTTGTTTATTGAATAACAGACTAAACATATTAGCAAATTGAGTTATATAAAAATTATTATCAGAGTAAAAATTAGTTCCTTCATGATAATCATAAATATATAAATCTCCTAAATACCATCCATAATTATTCAAGTAAATATCTGGCAATCTACATTTATTTTCTAACATTTCCTTAAATATCATCAAAATTTTATAGACTATATATGGATTAACATATGAATTTGATAATGGTTTGCACAATAACTGTGAATATATTAAATATTCATCATTTTCATAAATATATTCATATGGTTTAATTATTTTAATGTTAGCTTCTTCTAATTTTTTAACATGATTTTTAAACCAATCAATAGAGACTATATCTCTATTTTTGAGACATACTTTATAAACCAAATCATTTTCATTTTTAATAACTAACACACAAGTTCCTCCACTACCCAATGCAACATAATTTGATAATGTCAATATATTATTTTTTAAGTAACTGATAATATTTTCATAACTTGTTGTTTTGACGTAATTATTATTAATTACTTTCAAATTGTCTAATAATAATTGATCAATATTATTATTGTTAACTACGATATAATCATTCGACATATTATATTATAATTGTATTCATTAATAAATAATGTATTTGCATGGATTATCGACCATTATAAATAATTATTCACAATTAATGATATAATCATGTCGTACACTTTTTTAGGAAAATGGGATTCTAGTGGTCGTCCAGAATATTTAATGGAAGATGATGAAGTCAATCCCGTGCAACTTGCAAGTATTAGAAAGTCTCTCCCCGAAAGACAACCAGTTCCAACATATAATTCTCAATATTTAAATGAAAATATCATCACAAGTTTAAATATTACTAATGATGGAACTGAAATAGAAGCTGTATTTTTAGATGAAGGTGCTGGATATTTAAATTCATTTGGTTATTATATTTATGATGCCAACACAACATTAAAATATGAAGATAGACTCAAATTATCTAAGACTATAGTCTTTCCCAATTGTTCTTTACCAGGATCTGGTGGAAACTTAAGACCTGGAAATAGAGTTAAATTATTATATGATGGTAAAACAACATTTCCAGCAGGTGTTAAGGTTGGATTTTTCTTAGTTCCAGATGGTTGGAATTCATCGACCAAAACAGTCAAAACAAATAACGATTGTGTTCATAGTGATGATGCCTTAAATAAAAGCGGCAAACGCCAAGTTATATTGTTATATGATAACCAAGCAACTGACGAATCAATCACTGAAATTGTTTTGGGTATGGAAGATATTATGATTGCCAATGGAAACAGTGATCAAGATTTTAATGATTTAGTCATTAAGCTTAAAATTAATTCTCCAAAAAGTGTTGATTTATCTTCTTTAAATTATGTTAAAAGTATAAATGCACCAACAACTGTTGATTTATGTGTTGACAAGACAGGAGTATATATTTCATTACCTGATAGTGTATATACCAATTTAGTCAACAAATATAAAGGTAAAGGTGACAAGGAAATTAAATTAGAACAGAAAATATATTATAAGGACGATGAAACATATGAATTGTCCAAAAAAGTATTTGAAGATGTTGAATGGGAATATGGTTGTGGTGTATCTCATGACGATAAAGATAAATCACATACAATATCTGGTAAATTTAAATCAAATGAATTAAAACAATATTGTTATTTGATGAAATCGATAAACAATAAAGAAAAACAATCTCGTATTGGTGATGTTAAGAGAAGAAATATTATTGAATATCAAAATTTATATATTCTTAACAAAAACAGAATTAATAACCAATATGTAAAATTATGTGATAATGATACTGATGAAACTTTAGTCACAACAACAACTTTCCCCGACTTGTCATTAAATATTGCTCCGTTAGTTCTTGGAGATCCGTATATAAAAACTATATATGGTGATAGATATAAATTACCTGATGAAGAAGCTATATACACTTTGTATCAGAATGAAAATTTGGAATTGAGAGCATCTGTTGAGAAATATTCTGGTAACGATGAACATCCAATTCATTCCAAATTAATGTTTTTGAGAAAAGTGTCAATTAATTATGACGGTAAACAAGAAGTATTTGATATTTTCGATTTGGAAAATGATAATAATGATAATCATGAACATTTTAAATTTGTCAATGCACCTGAAACGAGATATAATTTATATGAAAATGCGATTGTTAAATATGTTGAAATAAAGACAAGTATATTAGGAAATATATACTTAGAATTAATATTTTTACCAACAATTGGTGATCATATTAGTGAATTGAATGTTATTAACAAAAATATTTTATTGCAAAAAGCAAAAGGTATTCTTGTTAGTCCTTTTAATATTAAGAAATGTGTTAGTTTATTCTAACATTGCTCCAATAATTTCATCAAATATTGCTTTCAAATTTAATATATCTTGACCTTCATTATATAAGTCAATTTTATTTCCAACCGCAGTACTAATTTGAGTTACAATGTTTCCAACTGATGTTTTCTTCTCTTCAATAACTTTATGTATATATTTATCAAAAATATTGTCTAATGGAATTTGAATTCTTGATACTGTTTGATTCCTTCTATCGATAATTTTCTTTAAGTTTGTGTAATTATTTGAGTCCAATATTAAATTATTACTAATAACATCATTTTCAACAATAATATCAGACAATATATCATTTAATAATTCTTTCAAAAACACTAAACTTTTAGTATTTGCAACGCTTTGGATAGACACCTGACTATATTGATCAACATCTTTTCCCAGTAAATATTTCTTAATCATTGGATCATGTAAATTTAATTTAATATCTAGACCATTTGAATTTTCAATAACATATCTTTTTTGAATATTAATATCATCTATGAAGTAAATATTGAATTGTTTATTCTTAATTAATACATATTCATTTTCAGGATTAGTTAAATCTTCTAATCTACCTTTATCGAAAATATATAATTTAACTAATTGACCAGATGGCGTAATTTTATAAATATATGGTCTTTTAGGATTCAACATGTTAATATCTAAATCTAGTGTTTTAATTGGATCATTAATATCGTCTGTTTGTGTTTTATTGGGTATTTGTATTAATTGATTATTATTATCCATAATGAATACATATTGTTGAGTATCATCTGGAGTTATTCTTAATATTTCATTTTTAACATATTTATCTAAATCTGTCATTGAAGGAGCATAATCAGTTGTTAATAAATATTGTTTTTCATAAGTAACAAAATTCATTCTGTCGTCTTCAATGGCTTTGGCTAATTGTTCATCATATTTGGGAACAAAATTCATTTTGATTTGTTCATCACCCAATAAATTCAATCCATATTTAGATAATTCATCCATCAAATCACCAATTTCATTTAAACTAATAACTTTTGATGAAGTGTTAGTGTTTAATTCACGCAATATCGAATCGATTCTAACACTTGGAACAGATAATAACGACAAGACAAATGGATGTGATGCATTTAATCCAGTTAATCTTGATGGATCGAGAATTGGATAGGGATTTTTAGAATTGGCTCCATTTGCATCAAATTCAACTAATAATCTATGTATTTCATCACAATATATATATCCAAAAACTTGAGGCATATATGGATTAAATCTAAATCTATCAGCAATAGTTGATGCCTCATATATAGTCGTGCTATCTTTAATTAAAAAACCAAATTCTAATTCATTTTCTTTTTTGGGTTGATCAATTGGTTTGTCAGCTTTATAAACAACAAATTTAGCTTGAACATCATAATTTGGGACAGTATATTCTAATTCTAGTAATAAAGTTCCAACTGGAGGAGTATATGATAATCTTTTTCTGGTCATCAATGTGTCATTGTCATAAATACAACCATAAATTTCATTTGTATCGTCTGAAAATATATCTCGTAAAACTGCCAATTTAGACAATGAATTATAACAAGCAACTGGATCACTAACATAAAAATTGGGTAACAAAGATATTGTAACTTCTAATCCATTATTTGGTTCATATATTCCAACTGATTTACGAATATCATATGTAGTATCAACATCAGAAATATTTACTTTACCGTAAGCATCGGATGTTAATATAATTTGTGAATATTTATTATTTTTAATGGCATTAAAAGTTATGTTTCCAATGGCAGAAATATCTTTTGCTCCACGTGAGAAAAACCCTCTTGACGAAGCAGTATCAGATGTTAAATTACCAACCTGTAAGAAACATGTTTCTAATTCTGAAGAAGTTAATCCTAACGCAAAATCACGAACTTTAATTGTGTTATAATTTATTATGTCAATTTCAACTTGTTTATTTGCTAAAGATGTTTTTTTATATGCATCAAAACAATTAGTAACTAATTCTATCAATGCATCTTCAGCATTTTTTATGGTGAACTGTCGTATATATTTATACGCGCGTTCATTTATAGTGATAAATTGTAATCCATCGGTCGACGTCATATTATATATTAATTATAATATAATAATTAATTTTAGGAATAAAATATATGCTGGTGATAATAATTGTGATAATAATAACAATATTAATAATATTGATGTCGATGAACAACATTAAAGAGACATTTGGTGGAGCATATTCACAAATTAATGTTTATGATTATGATAATTGTAGATGTGGAAAAGAAAATAATGACAAATTAAAAACAACACCTAATAATTATGTTAGAAGTTATTATTATACATTTCCATTTTTTTATAACACACCATATGTTCTATAAATAAATAATATTCATAATTATTATATGAACAGAAGAAACAGTCATGATTCAAGTGATGGATATAGAAATAAAGGATATAGACCAAATTATATTCACAATTATCACAAATTAAAAGTAAAAGAACCAGAAATTATAAATAAATCACAAAGAGTATCAGAATATATTGATAATTCATTGGTTAATTCAATATTGAGTGACATTAAAAAAGGATACACAAATAAAACTATTAAAATACCAGAATTAAAACCAGATACAAATATAGTCACACCTAAAAGTAAACCGACTATATTCAGAGAGGTTAAAAATGAATCACGTCCTCAAATAAAAAATACAATGGGATGTGCTTCATGTGGTAGGCGTTAATTAAAATATTTTTATTCAAATGAAAATTTAATTTGACATAGAGATCCATCTGGAAGGACACGAATTATATTTAAGTCATCTTCGCATTTTACGTGTTTCATTAATTTATTCTTATACAAATCTATTTTTACTAAAAAACTTCCATCTGATAATTTGATATAATCATTGATTACATCAACTTTTTTCCATTCTTTAAATCTTGTTTCCATATGATTATCATATTTTGTAGATGAAAATATAATATTAAGTTGTGTAATTTCTAAAGCATAATGACGCATCAGACTCAATGCTTGTAATTTATACACATCGTGATCATTTCTTTTTATTTTAGGATCATATTTATTATCTACAAAAATAATATGTCGTGTATTTTTTTCCATGGTTAAGCATCTATGAGACGTCCTTAAAAAATCATCCATATTAGCAGGCGTGTGTGATTTTGAATATATACATAATGTACGATTATCGTCATCATCAATATCAATGTGTCCTACTTTTCTAATTCCATATCCTAAACATTTATTTTCGTATTTTTCATAATCTTCATGACTTAAACAAGCAGTAGAAATACAAGTTGATAATTCTGTGGATGACATTTTATTTAATAAAACATAACAGAAAATTTCAATATGTTATACATATCAATTTTTACTTAACTAAATCATATAAATCAGGACAATATTTACGTATATCAATATCAATTTTGGGACTATTCTTAATTTTTTTCCATACAAATAATGGTCGATGAGCTTTACTTGTTATATATTTATATGCCATGGTTCCGTGATAATGAGAATCAACTAATTTCTCATTTATATACATGTTCATAAATTCAACATATGAATCAGTATCAGTGTCTTCAATACTTAAGATCATATATCCATTATAATTTAATACAGTCCAACATTTAGATAATACAGGTAAGAGAAAATACTTTAACCATGCTTTTAATCCTTTGTGTTTAATTATTGATTGATTTTCATTTTGATTATATACTTCATAATCAAAATACGGTGGACTGGTAAATATCATGTCAACATTTCCATATTTGCTTAGATCAACATTTTCAGCCATATCATTTATCATTATACATTCTTTCTTTTGTATATTAAATTGTTGAATAATTTCATCATAACAAGAAAATAATTCTGTATTAGGATCAATGCCTATGTATTTGGTTATTGTTTGTTCTGATAAACACCCAATTAATCGACCACCCCAGCCTGAAGAAAAATCAAGAACTGACTTTGGTTGAAAATAATCGACTATATTTTTGGTAATTGATGGTCTAAAATGATTACAATATAATGATATACTATATATAAACTCATTTGTATGTTTTAATAAATCATCATTCGATTTATAATTTTTGTCTTTCATGTATTTTTTATAGTCATTGAACCATAAATAATTTTTTTGCCAAACATCATACACATTTCTTCTTCCTGATTTTGTTTTACATTTAATTCTTACTTTTTCGACATAATAATCTAACATATCATTCCAAATATCATATTCTGGAACTTGAACAAAAGTAATATTATCTTTGTTATCCTGAAAATATGGTGATTTTATGTGTAATGTTTTTTCACTAAACTCATATTTATCATGATTGATTATTGGTTTGCATAAAATTAATTTGTTAAAATAATCATTAATTTGATGTATATTCAAGTAGTATTTTTTATATGGAAAACTTAATTTTTTATTAAAATCTACACGTTTTCCCGATAATACATCACGTAAATAATTTACAAGTTCGTTATAACTTGATGACATTTATATATTTAATAATCAATATAGTCTGGTAAACATGCGTTTTTTATAATAAATAAATACATCATTATTAGTGATGATTAATGTGCAATGTTAAGAATGTATAAACAATAAACAATTTTCAACATGCAAAGTGACTGGTCAATATCAAACTAAGGAATATAGATCTCGCACAAATGAATTTGGTTTTTAAGAAACATTACCAAATCCAACAACTGTTTGGTACGAATGCTCAAATGGACATAAATTTAATAAATTATATTTTCCAAATGCTACAACCAATAATGTTAACAACGGTATTCACTATCTATAATAATACTAATATGTATACGTATCAGTTAATATTAATCTTTTATCCATTTATAACCATTATTACAACAATAATGATATTGATTCATCAAATAAATCTTCATTGTTTTCAGATATTTTCATATGTTTATTTATCTCTTGATTTAACAATGCTAATTGTTATTGACAATAATTATTTTATTTTTTTACAATTAATATTGTTTGAATAATAAAAAATGTTGATGTTTATGAAATTTTATGTATCTTATTGGTGCGCGAAAGTTTTCACTAAATTATAATTTAGTGAAACTTAAATTTGAAACATTAAGGTTTACTAAATTAATTAACAAAACTAATAGTTTAAACGATATAAACATTTACCAAATTTATGTGTCTTATCGGTTCGCAAGCTTGCCGAAGCGTCATTTGATGAAACTTCAATTCTAGACGATATAAATATTTACCAGATTTATGTGTCTTTTCGGCTCGCAAGCTCGCCGAAGCATCATTTAATGAAACTAAAAATTTGGACGATATTAATGTTTACTGGATTTATGTGTCTCATCGGCTCGCAAGCTCGCCGAAGCGTCATTTTATGAAACTAAGAATTTAGACGATATTAATATT
>Ga0255138_1000037_pt1 | contig 39270 bp, 31 predicted proteins | sample Law_Colum_RepA_8_FD_188545 | JGI IMG/M metagenome (GOLD analysis project Ga0255138, IMG submission 188545) | Freshwater microbial communities from St. Lawrence River, New York, United States - Law_Colum_RepA_8d | ecosystem: Environmental > Aquatic > Freshwater > River | place: USA: New York... | reverse complement strand
CAATTAATCGGATCTATAGAATTTAGAATATATTCAGACTTAATCATACATTTTATATCAATACTATATATAATTTTACATTTTTTAATAAATGAGTTATCATAACCATGTATTATCAATGTACATTTTTGTGATATTTTATTAATATCAATATTCAATGTAATATTTAACAAATATAGTAATACGAATGATACATTGTATGTTCCAGATAATTTATTAAAAATATCATTGCAATCCATTAATTTACATGCGCTAAGTTTATACATATTCTCATTTATATAATCGATATTTGAACAATTAGATAATAATTCAGACAATATATTGATGACAATATATTCTGGTATATTTTGGTTACTCATCAGCAATATAATTATATGTTCATCGAAATTATATTCTTTTAGTAAATATTCATTTATCAATTCAGTTGATGATATTTTAAAAGTATCATGAAAATATTTTACCATCATGTCAAGTATTTGGTCAATTATCTTGAATTTTTTTCTATTATCACACAATAATTCACATATATTTAGATAATCGTTAACTGATAAATTATAATCACTAATCACATTCATTATTTGCACACAGTTATCTATTGAAAATGTGTTATTTTGAAAATAATCACAAACATTATATAAAAATTCACACAAATTTTCATCAAAATTAATGAAATACTCATGTGGAAACATAAGATTTGGCAAATAATCATCTGTTGTTTTGTTAACTACAGATATAAATTCTAAATATGGAACATGATTAGCAAAACGATCATATATATAACTGACCACATCTTTATTTGTTGCAATATTTTTTAATGTGATGTGTGGTTTTTGTAAAATATGGTCTCCAGGAATTTTGTATTTTTCATGAAGTATTTTTAATGATTCATAATCATTAATTATAAACTCATTAATGTCAAGTTTCATAAAATTAATGTCAATATCTAATTGATTCAAATTTCTTAAGAAATTTAAATTATTTAAACCTTTTTTGATAAAATACTTATTTGTTACTTCTGTAACTGTGTAATGAATATATTGTAATATTTCATATGCATTATTTTCAGCAGCAAAATCAATAATCTTATTTATATAGTATTCATTTCTAGAAGGTTGACATATTCGTAGTTTTGCACATTTTGATGTTAAATACGTTATTTTCTCAATCGGCAATTTTCCTTCATATGTGTTAATAAGTCTTAACATTGTTTTGTTATAAATGATAATATTGTTTAATTAAATAATTAAATGTTCAATTTTTTTATTGATAAGTATTGATTACAATGATGTTTTTTATTTCATAAAATGGTGCTTCGGCTTCGCAAGCTCGCCGAGAAGACGATATTTATTTAGCAAATGTTAATATCGTCTAAATCCGAGTTTCATTAAATGACGCTACGGCGAGCTTGCGAGCCGAAAAGACAATATTTATTTGGCAAATGTTAATATCATCCAAATTTTAGTTGTGTCAAATGATGCTTCGGCGAGCTTGCGAGCCGAAAAGACGATAATAATTTGGTAAACATTAATATTATCCAAATCCGAGTTTCATAAAATGATGCTTCGGCGAGCTTGCGAGCCGAAAAGACGATAATAATTTGGTAAATATTAATATCATCCAAATTTTAGTTGTGTCAAATGACGCTTCGGCGAGCTTGCGAGCCGAAAAGACGATAATAATTTAGCAAATGTTAATATCATCCAAATCCGAGTTTCATAAAATGATGCTTCGGCGAGCTTGCGAGCCGAAAAGACGATAATAATTTGGTAAACATTAATATCATCCAAATCCGAGTTTCATTAAATGACGCTTCGGCGAGCTTGCGAGCCCCGAGAGACGTATAAATTTGGCAAATGTTAATATCATCCAAATCCGAGTTTCATAAAATGATGCTTCGGCGAGCTTGCGAGCCGAAAAGACGATATTTATTTGGTGAATGTTAATGTCATTCAAATCCGAGTTTCATTAAATAACGCTTTGGCGAGCTTGCGAACCGAAAAGACAATATTTATTTGGCAAATGTTAATATCATCCAAATTTTAGTTGTGTCAAATGACGCTTCTGCGAGCTTGCGAGCCGAAAAGACAATAATAATTTGGTAAACATTAATATCGTCCAAATCCGAGTTTCATTAAATGACGCTTTGGTGAGCTTGCGAGCCAAAAAGACAATATTTATTTGGTGAATGTTAATATTATCCAAATTTTAGTTTCATAAAATGATGCTTCGGCGAGCTTGAGAGCCGAAAAGACAATATTTATTTGGTAAACATTAATATCGTCCAAATCCGAGTTTCATTAAATAACGCTTTGGTGAGCTTGCGAGCCGAAAATGTTAATATCGTTCAAATCTGAGTTTCATCAAATGATGCTTCAACGAGCTTGCGAACCAAAAACATTAATATCGTCTGAATCCCAACATTTATCAAATACTGTCCTGACAAGCTTTTGAGATAACAAGACAATATTCATTTATAATATCGTCTTGAAACATCTTAATGATCATTTTTTATAAGTACTTACACAACAATGTATACAGTTTTCATGATGAAAAAAAATGATTAAATAATTGACTTAATTATCAAGATCATAGTTGATAACTGATAGTATTATTAATGACTAATAATTCCATGACTAAAATACCAAAAGATTGTTTAATATATATGTTACAATTTATGGAAATAAATGATGCAAAAAATATGCTAACTGTGTTTAATAAATATGTGGCTAACACATTACAAAACAATAATTTAATCATGAAAATAACAAATGACATCCTGAATATACCAAATGTTTCACATATAACTCATGATATGATAAAAATAATGATAAGTAATTATTTGTATAAAAACACAAAGATACTTAGAATATATGTTTGTCCAAATATATATATTGAGTCAAACGAAATATCACCAATAATCCACTGTTTCATGCACACTTCATATCACATACTGTCAGAAAAAGAAATAAGTTGGAAATTTCTTAAATATGAGAACATAAAGATCCAATCATTATATTATATTATTTTGTATGAAAATCAATTGTATTATATCAACATTAATATAACTCGTGTTCCTGACATTAAATTGTATGAAATATGCGCTGTTTCCCATGATAATATTGAATATGGATATGTATATTTGGGAAGTCTTTTTTGCAAAAATATTCGCCAAATTTTTATGAACACACATAATTCACCATCTAACATTAAAGAATATATGTGTATGTGTTTTGGTGCCATTATTAGATCATGTAACTGTTATTCAATATGTGATTGTGATTGGTATTGGTATGAGTATGGATGTCGTTGTTATTATTGGAAATTTAAAAATAATTATCCTCGAATTATTGAACAAAAATTTTTACAATTGGCAAAAGAGTTTAGTGTGCGTCTATATGGTCCAAAAATATCACATCATTTTAATAAATATATACGAGACACTACATCTTTATCAATAATATCATCACATGAAAACAATGAAATAATTACACACAAATTAGCGGATAGAAAGAGATTAAAGAAAGTAAATTCTTTGAAAAAAAAATTTGCTAATCTACACGATTTTAAAATATTCAAAAAAATGTATTTAAGTGATGACATTCGTTATCATTATAATCCAACCGAAAAAACCCGCACAGATATTAATAAACAAAAGAATAAACCACATAAGCAACGTTATCCAGACTATATTAATGATAATTATTGAAAAAACAGTTATGATAAAAAATTGAAAACATTAACTACTTGGACAATATAGTCATTATTGATAACTGTTATCCAATGAATAATATTCGTGAATTACTAGGAAACGCCATTGATGACAATGATGTTGATATGGTCAAAAAAATACACAAAGAACATGATATAACTAAAATATGGAGTGAAGATGATATTCAACATTGTTTTGCCAATTTATGTCATCTTAGGCAAGTTGATATCATAATGTTTTTTTGTGAACAGATGTTAATAAAAAAAAATTCGCATCTATTACCAACAATAATAGATTATATTTTCGAAAAGTTGGAATCAAAATTTCATGATGAATATAAATCTATTTTATATTTCATTCAAATGAATTTGTCATTGGATAAATTATATTTCAGTGATAAATTACTGCAAATTTTCGCGTGTAGAAAAGGACGCTTAAGTGGTGTTAAATATTTGCATACAGAAATTGGATTAACAATTGAAGATTTCAGAGCAAAAAAAAATATGGCTGTTGATTTAGCATGTAAAAATGGACATTTAGATGTTGTTAAATATTTACATAAAGAAATTAAATTAACGATTGAAGATTTTAAAGAAATATATAATAATTCACGTGAATATTTGTGTAAATCAGGAGATATTAAAATATTAAATTATTTACGTGAAGAAGTCGGACTCGATATTTAATCAAGATCGTTAATTGTATTGTCATCAAATTTATCAAACATATGTGTATTCATATACTCCATTAATTTATCATTGTATACACAAGTTGATCCTATTCCTAATTTACGTATATATTTTAAATCTTTTATATTTAATCCAACATTGTTTATCAAATACATAACAAATTCATAGTATCCATATTTGTAACATAACCATAATATATAATTATTATCATTCCTAATATCGTCTGCTAATAATTTAAATTCATGTATTTTATATTTAAAATTATCATAATCTCCATCACAAATATATTTAATTAAATTGTTTCTAATTAAATCATTGCGATATTTATTTTGTAAGAAAATACACCACCAATGATTATGAGTGTTTGATTCAGATATAATATTGATATAGTCTTGTATTTGAATATTGTACTTGTCATGCAAATAGTTTACTGGTCTATCATCATTTGAAAATTCCAATGTCATTTTAATAATTTCCATGTTTTTCTCTGGATAATATTCGTTTATCAATGATACATAGTAAGATAACTTATTACTTTTAAGAACAATTTCAATATTTTCAATCATCTTTGCAATAATTAACGCATATATTCTTAATTAAATATGATTCAATTTTTTATTAAATTGTACGATTTATGTATATTAATAATGAAATATGCAATTGTAGCAAATAAGATTCCATCATCATTACCGTCAAATGCTTTAAGATCTGATAATACACAAATTGTTGACATAAACAAAGCACGTGAACATCATGAAGAATATATCCAATGCTTGAAAGATATGAATCTAGAAATTATTTATGTAAATAATGAAGATGAATTGGCTGATAGTGTTTTTGTTGAAGATACTGTAATTATTATTGATAATGTTGCATTGTTAACAAATCCCGGACATGAATCCAGACTATATGAAACATATGAAATGAGAAAAGCATTGGAATCACATGAAATAGTCACATATTGCATGGATATAATACATGATGAATTTTTGGATGGTGGTGATTTATTATTCACAGGTAAAGAAATATTTATTGGCTTGTCTAAAAGAACAAGAGAATGTGGTATATCTTATGTTAAAGATGTTTTTAATCATTATGAAGTTCACACAATTAATATGGATTTTGAAGATAATTCAACATTACATTTAAAATCAGTATGTTCTTGTGCAATACTTGATGATAAATCAATATTATATTTTGGATCATCAAGATTTGCGTCACATATAATGAATCAAATTATTAAATTATCAAAATGTGATTATATTTATGTAACAGTTCCTGGTAATAATGATTCAATGGCCAATATAGTTTATGCAAATGGAATATTAATGTGCCGCAGAGATTCAGATGATATTGTGAAAGATTTTTTTATTGATCATGGGAAAATAAATAAATTAATTATAAAGTTTGTTGATAATTCTGAACTGGCGAAAGTTGATGGTGCATTAACTTGTTGTTCAGTTATATTTTAATAATATGTTAATCCATTTGTTTTGTAAGAATTACAACGATTGAATTATCTGTTAAATATTGTAGTTCTTGTGCATATGATTCCTAAAAATGTGTTAATAAAAAAATCTTAAACATATTGTTCATTATTATTAACAATGAATATAAGATCAACAATCATGTATATATCAATAATGGTATTTGTAACAACAATATTTATTAAATTACAACCGTTGGACGATAATATGTTAATAAAAATATATGAAAATGTGTGTAATGATGACAAATGCAATTCACTTGTTAATCAATGTAAAAGCGAAAATAACAGTACGAATACGGTATGCCGTATGACTATTAGAAATTTACTTGAAAAACATTGCAAAAATAACAATGATCCAGAATGTGAATTATGTAATAATCACATTCGAGTAACTAAATTTAACACAATAATGGCTTTAATGAATTGGAGTTCGTTCTTTGTTTTATTTGCATTATATTTATTCTAATTTATTTTCTTAAGTATATATTTACTATTATGAATAATGAATATCAAACAAATTATAATATATACAACAGCATTTTGTATAATTTTAACAAATTTCATGAGATTTGAAACAATGGATGATAACATGTTAATAAAATTATATACAACCACGTGCAAGGACGATAAATGTGATTCAATTATTGAATACTATAATAACAATGCAATAAATCGTATGGAGCGTGCTACATTGATAAAATTAATAGGAAATAATTGTAGAGACAATAATAAATTTGAATGTGAAATATTTAATGGTTATCAAAATTCTTTAATGATTAATGGAATAATCAATTTAACATATTATATTTTACTTGCATTGCTATTCACAACAATTTTATGTTGTAAAAATACATGTGATTATTAATTTTTTTTAGTTGATACCAAAATGTTATTAATTTCAATAAACTTTCCATCTGTTGATATTAAATCAACAAGTTCATCATTAATATACACCTGATTTTCATTTAATTCTTCTGCATATATTATTTTATCATCAAATTTAACCAAATGATCTTTAGTCAATAATAATCCATTAACATTAATCCAGTGATTATTAAATTTATTTTGTTTGACAATTTTGATATCATCTGGAAGACTATATTTTAGTATATTATTATATGCAAAACATGGTACGACTGGACCTGAACTTGCGGTAAAGACTATATATAAATCTTCAGCTTGTTTAATGTTTGACATTGATCCGGGTAATGGTAGATTAGACAATGGATTAATTGTATCAATTGTTACATTTGTAAAATTATTAGCATTGCTTGCCAAAGCATCAATAAATTTCCATTGTTGATTGGATTGCCAAAACATATCATTAAAGTTAACACTTGGATAAGTAAATATAATATTTACAGTTGCACCAGTATTAATATCTAGGTTATTACTAACATCAATTGCATCGTAAACAGAACCTCTACCTGATGTTAAATTATCATTAATTTCCCAGTCAGTTGTTGATGAAGAATTTAATGTTAAATTAGTAAATGTTAATGTTCCAACACTGTTTCCTGGAGCTAATCTTCCATTAACTGTTGTTGTTCCACATGATCCAATTCCTTGTAATTTACCTGATGTATTTACAGTTATTGCAGATGATAATATTGACCCATTGTTTGCCAATGTTCCATTATTAATTGTTGTTGCTCCAGAATATGTGTTGGTATTTGTTAATGTAATTAATCCAGTGTTACTTAATGTTAATGATCCAGTTCCAGCAATTACATATGGTATTGTCATAGATGTTGTTCTGTTTATATTTAGTGTTCCATTGTTAGTTAATGTTTGTGCGGCAGTCATACCAGTGATTGTTGTGTTATCATCAAATTGCAATGTGCTGGTGTTGGTTATTGCTGTTAAACTATTGTTTGATCCTGATAATATCAATTCACCAGACGATACAGTCAATGATGTAATTGTATTTGCTGCTGATAAAGTTAATTGTCCTGCACCAGATTTTATCGGTGTTCCTGATATTGGTTGAGTTATTGTAACTTGTTTTGATGCAGACACGTCGATGTTGCCATTACTTAAAATACTTTTATTAAAGTTATATGGTGATGTTAATTGACTAAAAGCCAATGTACGATTTGAATTAACAGTAATACTTGATGTGTTATCAATACTTCCATCATTAACACCGTTTCCTAATAGTAATGTCCCATTTGATATTGTTGTGGCTCCTGAATATGTGCATACACCAGTTAATCTTAATATACTTGTACCAGCTTTTGTTAATGAAAAAGCACCAGAAACTGCATTCATTGTTAATGTCACTGTTGCAACTGTAACAGTAGTATTTCCTTGCAATTTAACACTACCAATTAACGATATTGCTCCAGAAGTTGAACTAACGCTAAATGCTGTAGGTATAGTAACATCACCTGACATTTCAACAGTTCCGTTTGTATTTATTATTGTTGTTGATGTTCCTGTTAACGTTACAGTCCCACTTAATATTAGTTTTCTTAATATATTTCCAGTAGCATTTGTTATTTTACCTATTGTTGCATTTATTGACAATGTGTTGCCCGAAGCAGAAGTATTTGAATTAGCTAATGTTCCGTTTATTGTAAGAGTATTTCCTGAAGTTGATGGTTGCAAAGTTAAACTTTGTGAGCCTGATAAATTAAAATTATTTATTGTTTTTCCAGTGACATCGAGGTTAACCGTTCTTACAGAAGTTAAACTAAAATTTGCATTATCATTTGTTGCTATTTCACCTGGCCAAGTGCTAGCACTTGATCCACCAATTTTTGTCCAATTCGCAGCTACCGCCCAATTTCCATTGGTTGGTCCAATCCATGTAAATGTTGTCGACATTTTTTAATATATTATACAAAGTCATAAAAATTTGTATAATATATTAAAAAATGTCGACAACATTTACAATTATTTATTCACAAAACTAACAACATCACTAAAAAATTTTTAAATATTTGTTTCTAATATATATTAGAATTATGGTTCAAATTATATATGAAGTCCCGTGTAAACCGCCGTTTAATTTTGAGTTGTTCAAGCATAATTTTAACAAAAAACGAAACAACAAAAAATTGATAAAATAAGGATAATACCAAACAAGATTATTAACATTAAAATGTTAATTCAGCTAATATTAGGTATAACCATTATTAATATATGTCAAAAAATAGTAACTCCATATATAGCTATGACATATCCAAGTCTCATGGTTGTTGTGGTTATTAGTAACATACATTTAGTCTTAATTTTTGGAGCTTTGAGTATATATTTGAATAATTTTGATATTCCAAAACCAAAATATTATCACCACATAATAATAGGTGGTGTTTCTAATGCAATTATGGCCGTGTTATTCATGTTCTGTTCAAACACAAATCGCGTTTCATTAGTATTTCAAGGAATATTACCAAACATGTCAATATTTATATCAGTAATATTGTCAAAATTAATTTTGAAAAAAAGAAATACATATATATTAAAATATATAATTCCAAGCATATTATTTCTAATTGCATCAATTTCATTTTCAATATTACCAAAAAGTAATAATTCTTTTTCATTGTCCTGGATATTGTTATATATATTAGCCATTATCATGATGTGTGTTCAAAATATTTATCAAGAAAAATATTTAATTGACACAAATGATAGAAGTAATGCAAATATAGTCACATTGTTATTTTTCATCAGATTATTTCAATTAATTTGTGTGACAATATTTTCATGGACAGATATATTCTTAAATAATGTAAATATGTTAGGCAGTGTTAAAATATTTTTTACTGAAATCAAACCATTTATTGCATTAGAATTATTCATATTTACAACATTCAGTATATTCTTTTTAGCAGCCAAATTAAATTCAATATCATCTAATTATTACATGATTATAAATGTTCTAAATTCACCATCTGCATATATATTTTACATGTTGGTTCCAATATTAAGTACTGGAACTAAAATACCAAAACTCAATATTATTTGTAGTTTTATTACTGCCATATTAAGTGTTATTTTTTGGTGTCTTGGTGAAAAAAAAGAAAATACATATTTAATAATGGACGATATTTAGCAACCATGTATAATCCTAAACTCAATGTATATGTTATTTATATTATATCCATTATCGTGATTGTAAGAAAACAACATCTTATAAAACATTGATAATATAACACAGCCATATCTATAGTCTTTGACTGCATTTTGTTTATAAATAACTGGATTAGTCATCAAATTAATTATATAATCATAATGATTTACATGAAATGACATTTGATTTAAGTTGTCATACATAAAACATCCTGTGTCAAATAAATAATCACATGGCATTACAACATGAATATATTTTTCTTCTTTTTTACAGACTATATTATTAATAACATCCAATAATTTCTCTAATTCATCTTTATTGACATTAACATCAATTTCTAATTGTTTAGCTAACAATTTAATATTTTTATCAGATGTTCCATCAATGACATTCATTATATAAATAAAATATACAAATATAAACAAAAATACATAGCGACTAAATCTCTTTAGTCAAAGAAATTCCAACATTGAATTTCAATCTGTATCCTAATAAAGTTGTTCCGAGTCTGGTTTTTGCAGCTGCAATAACATTGTCCTTTTTACACTTGACACTAAGTGTTTGTTCAAAACCAGAACTTTCGCCAATATCAACAGTTGCTCCAATTTTCACTGGACCAACTACAAAATTGGCCTTGAGATCCACATGGATCCATTCTTCTTCATCGTCATATATATCATCACATGTGTCATACTCGTTAACGTTAAATTCGGTATTCATTGTTTTCTCGTTTGTGTAGCTCAAGAAACAATCAATGGTCGCGTGCTAGTCTGAATATACTGAAAATTATAAACACTTTATCACAGCAATTTTTTCGTAAGAAAATATTAATTATTAACACAATTAATATATGGCAACTAACAATTTAATTTCTCGGCAGCAAATATTAACTCATGTCAATGAGTTATATAATAGATTGAGTAAAATAGATAGTGGTATTGAAAAAACAATGACTAAAAAGATAAATTTAAACATTAAAAATAATAAATGTAATTATCCATTAAAAACTTTTAATGTTATCAATCCAGGTAAAGAGAATGATTTCATTGATTCGATAGTCAATATTATGACCAATATACCATTAATTAGTAATTCAGATAAGAATGAATTGGAGAAAATAATAAGAGATAAAATTAATGTTAATTTGGTAAATGACACAATCACGGATATAAACAACAGCACGTCACTATTAATTGATACTGATAATTGTATAGCAGCCAAATATCTTGGCGATAACAGTTTTTCTGCTTTGTTAGGATATTTAGATTCTAAAGATAATGTAACAAATGAAATTATTGAAGAATTTGCAGCAAAAATGAATTATAAAATTGTTGACAAATTACCAAATGAAGCTGATGAAGATTATGGATATCAAATTTGGATTATCTTCATCGTATTGTTAATATTTATTGCATTAATAATTGGATTTTGTTTGACGTCGAATGTTCCATCAAAGAAGTGATAAATATTCTTTATGAATGCATTCTCCCCATTTATCCCAAGTGTATTTTTTACTTGTTTCTCTTGCATTCAATCTTATGTCGCAATATTTTTCATAATTATATAATATGTCTTTTATTTGATCTAATATATTGTCTTTATCAATATATACACAATCTTGCCCCCCAACAAATAATTCTTCAAATCCTTTTACTCTGTCTAAAAATATTAATCCACCCGAACCCATTATTAATATTGCTCTTTCATTAACATACTGATGATATTGTTGAAATGCATGTGTGCATATGTTAATTTTAGATGAATTAAATACTTTATTTAAATTTTCATACCTAACAAAACCACCATATGAATCAGGATATAAATTCTTAATATATTCAGGACCATAAATTTTAAATGTGTAGTTCAAACTTCTCTGATTTTCATAAATTATATCAATTAATTTTTTTCTATTAATATATTGATTGGAATATTTACCATCTTCCATTTCTTCATCACCATATAATTCAGTGCATACTATACTAATATCACAATCATATTCTTTATCACTGTCTTTCATTATGTAATTTATTTCAGGATCATAACCGGGTAACAGAAACACTGCTTTCTTTGCACCATTGTTTGTATAATTTACTTTAGTTTCATTACAACATACGAATGCACATTCCATAAATTTAGCTTTTCCTCCTAAATCTCTACATATCCAACCACTTGGTTCATCCCAGTTAAAAAATATATTCTTAATATTTGTTTCTTTGACAATATATTCAAAATCAATAGTGGGAATATTTATATACCACCATAATATCACTTCAATATTTTCAGATTTAATAAATTCAATCATTATTTCTTTATATGTATCAGGAAACTCTCTTTGATGATACATTAATGAAAAGTTAATAACTTTATGACCTTGTTTTTCTAATCCATTTGCAGCCGATAATAATGATTCTCTAATACCATAATACGTTACCATACATATCTTTGACATATACTCTTAATACAGATAATTATATTATATGTATGACGATATTAATGTACCCAGAAAATGACAAACATAATGGCAACACTGGTCTATTAGATAATATCATTGTTATTTGTCCATCACACCGTTTATCATTAACATTTCCCAATGTTATAATACCATTGTATATAACATTTGAATCGGTGTTTAAAATTGATATAGTCCCATTAATTTGTTTTCCTGCAAATGATGTCATACCGTTAATAGTTACACAATCATATGTATGTTTTAATTCAATATTTTTAACAAAAATATTAACATATACTTCAGTTACTAATTCTTGTTTCAATATTGTGCAACATAAAGGTTTTTCAACGACATTTGGAATTTCAATTTCAGAATATATTTTAACTCCAGACAATTTACAGTCATCATTTATGCTAATATTAATTTTATTGTTAAATTCTTCTATTAAATTAAGAACCAATGTATTCATTGACTCTATTTTATTCTCAACCGATAAATATTTATTGTTAACCAATGTAATGTTATTATTAATTAGATTAACATTATTGCAAATATTGGATATATTCAAGTGTTTTTTAATTTGTTCAATGTCTATATTTAATTCATTATTTTCTACAGCATGAATATTATTCATTAGACACATGACAACATCTTTTATCGCATTATACCATTCATGTTTTTTATTATAAGTGTTACATGTTTTACATGGACACTTGCGAACATTTGGTATTTCTAATTTTTTATATTTATCCAAAAATTCTTTAATTTTACCATTACACATCGAATTACATGAAATATTATCATGTTTAGGATCATAATAATTATATTTTTTATAATGGTCAACCTCATTATTATGATCTTTCTTGGGTTCTGGTTTTTTAGTAACATTCACTTTACTACTTTTATTATTATTATGGTAATTATCTGGTCTTACAGATTTATTACCATAATTGTGAACAATTACAGTCCTTTTTTGCATTATATATCTGAGCTATATAATTATTGCTATTATGTATTAGATTAATATATAATGTATAAGTTAACTAACACGTCATGTGATCAAGTTATTAACAATACTAGTGAATCATCAATTAACTCAACAAATATAATAACCAATATAGTTAATATTAACGATTCAATATCATCTAATAATGATTATTTATTATCACAAATAATTTTGTTAAAAGAAAATATTAATTCATTAACAAATGAATTAACTAAATTAAAAATACACAATCATTACTTAAATGATTATATTAATAATATTATGGATAATCATATTGATAACACTGGATTGTGTGGTTGTAAAAATAGATTAACATCATCAAATTCAGTTTTATATACTGAAACGAATGTTATTCATGAATTTATAGTCCCTGAATCTGTATGTATAATGTTTGTTACTATGGTTGGTGGTGGTGGTGCTGGAGGTATTGGATGTTATGATGACCAATATTATTATAGCGGTGGTGGTGGTGGAGCTGGAGCTTGTTATATTAAAAAACCAATATTTGTTACTCCGTGTACTAAAATTTATATTAAAGTTGGTATGGGTGGAAATATTAACAACGATTGTTGTGGTCAAGATACATATATTGAATATACATATTGTAATGAGACAATAAAATTAGTTGTTTGTGGTGGAAAAAATGGCAATTGTGATATATCTATAATAAATAAAAAACTAAATGGTATTTCAATATCTGTTAATGGTGGTTCTGGAGGTCAAGGTATTCAGATTATATTAAATGGTAACAATGGAGAACCAGGACAAGTTTCACCACCAAGTAATCCTTATATGTCATTAACATTTAATATAGCTGCTGGTAGAGGTGGTAATAGTATTATGAATATTGGTGGAAAGGGAGGATCAAATTATTTCTCAAGTGGTGGTTTGGGTGGCAATAATGTCAATTTTATTGGACAAGATGGTCAATTTGGAAGTGGTGGTGGAGGCTCAGCACCAAGAATGAATATTGATTGTTCTATGAAATTATCAGGAAATGGAGGAAATGGTTTAGTTATACTTGAATATTAATTTAATTGTGTTATTTTAACAATTATTATTTATTTTTATAGATTATAATAATGCAAAGAAGACCTATACTTATAAATATTCCGTCCACTGGTACAGCAAATAATAACAATAATAATTCATATCATATGAATTATTTTTCATATGGAACATCATCTCAAAATAATAATAATAACATTGTTATGAATACAAAAGGAATTATTGAAAGACCATCATATACTTCACAATCTGGTACTGGTACATTTTCAATGTCTGGATATTCATTAATGTAGTTATTTTTTATAAATAAATTTGTTTGCAAATGTTTGTTTATATTCAAACATACTTAATGTTATTTTAATATTAATTTACAATTTTAGACAATATTTATTTGGTAACCATTAATATCGTCCGAATTTAAGTTTCAATAATGACGCTCCGGCAAGACGAAAAGACGATATTTATTTGGTGAACATTAATATCGTCTGAATCCAAGTTTCAATAATGACATCAAATGACGCTTAGGTGAGCTTGCGAGCCGAAAAGACGATATTTATTTAGTAAACATTAATATCGTCTGAATCCAATTTTCATCAAATGACACTAAATGACGCTTCGGCGAGCTTGCGAGCCGGAAAGACGATATTTATTTGGTAAACATTAATACCATCAGAATCTGATTTTTATCAAATGACGCTTCGGCGAGCTTGCGAGCCGAAAAGACGATATTTATCTGGTAAACATTAATATCGTCCGAATCCAATTTTCATAAATGACACTTCGGCGAGCTTGCGAGCCGAAAAGACGATATTTATTTGGTAAACATTGATATCGTTTTAATCCAATTTTTATCAAATGACATCAAATGACGCTTCGGCGAGCTTGCGAGCCGAAAAGACGATATTTATTTGGTGAACATTAATATCGTCCGAATCCAATTTTCATCAAATAACACTTCGGCGAGCTTGCGAGCCGAAAAGACGATATTTATTTGGTAAACATTAATATCGTCTGAATCCAATTTTTATCAAATGACATCAAATGACGCTTCGGCGAGCTTGCGAGCCGGAAAGACGATATTTATTTGGTAAACATTAATATCGTCCGAATCCAATTTTCATCAAATAACACTAAATGACGCTTCGGCGAGCTTGCGAGCCGGAAAGACGATATTTATTTGGTAAACATTAATATCGTCTGAATCCAATTTTTATCAAATGACATCAAATGACACTTCGGCGAGCTTGCGAGCCGAAAAGACTATATTTATTTGGTAAACATTAATATCGTCCGAATCCAATTTTCATCAAATGACACTAAATGACGCTTCGGCGAGCTTGCGAGCCGAGAAGACGATATTTATTTGGTAAACATTAATATCGTCCGAATCCAATTTTCATCAAATGACACTAAATGACGCTTCGGCGAGCTTGCGAGCCGGAAAGACGATATTTATTTGGTAAACATTAATATCGTCCGAATCCAATTTTCATCAAATGACGCTTCGGCGAGCTTGCGAGCCGGAAAGACGATATTTATTCGGTAAACATTAATATCGTCCGAATCCAATTTTCATCAAATAACACTTTGGCGAGCTTGCGAGCCAAAAAGACGATATTTATCTGGTAAACATTAATATCGTCCGAATCCAATTTTCATCAAATGACGCTTCGGCGAGCTTGCGAGCCGAAAAGACGATATTTATTTGGTAAATATTAATATCGTCTGAATCTAATTTTCATCGAATGATACTAAATGACGCTTCGGCGAGCTTGCGAGCCGGAAAGACGATATTTATTTGGTAAACATTAATATCGTCCGAATCCAATTTTTATCAAATGACATCAAATGACGCTTCGGCGAGCTTGCGAGCCGAAAAGACGATATTTATTTGGTAAACATTAATATCATCTGAATACAATTTTCATCAAATGACATCAAATGACGCTTCGGCGAGCTTGCGAGCCAAAAAAGACGATATTTATTTGGTAAACATTAATATCATCTGAATACAATTTTTATCAAATGACACTGCGGCAAGCTTGCAAGCCGAGAAGACGATATTTATTTGGTAAACATTAATATCGTCTGAATCCAATTTTTATCAAATGACGCTTCGGCGAGTTTACGAGCCGAGAAGACGATATTTATTTTGCAATTATTAATATCGTCCAAATCTCAATTTAATCGGATGACGCTTCGACAAGTTTACGAAACAAAAGACGATATTTAATAAAGTAATGCATCAGCAACCTTACTCTTGCGAGCCAATAAGATGATATTTATTTAATCAAATAACATTTTGGCAAGCTTGCGAGACAAAAGACGACACTGCTCTGCAAACTTGTTAACCAAAAATATGGTAATTATTTAAATGTTAAATAAAACAAAATTATTTTCTGTCATAAATTATGTTTATCATGTCATAAAATTCCTCATCATTATACACCTTATCTAAAAATCCAATTGTTCTTTCATCAAGTTCATTTGTTCGAGGAAATTTGCTCAACACCAAACCATCGTCATAATCATAACAATCATCATCATCATCAGGAACTTTTTCTAACAAATCTTCATTTCCAGAATATCCATAAATATAAATATGTTTCAATCTCAGAACCATCTCATAATTTCTCTTTTTATTTGATGATAATAATCCTTGTAACCACGCAACTTCTATTATTACTTTAACATGAGTTGATTTATTAATTAATTCATTTAATTTCTCAAAATCATCAATCATAACTTTCTTTTTATTGTCATTCACAAAAACTGATGTTGCACTAAAATTATTACATATGTGATGTTCATCATTACTTTGTGATGAACTGTCGGAATCTTTATTTAATTCCTTGTTGTATTTTATAAATTTCACTCTAATTGTATTATCATCTTGTAGTATTGAGTAATTATATGATGCATTTCTCATGTATTTTTTATCATTCTCATCAATAATCAAATTACGAATATGATTTGCAAAATAATCATCCATTCTTTTGAATATATTTACCAATACATTATTATTATTATCATTTAAATTTATAAGTATATTATCTTTTTTAACGGCACGTATTTTATTTACATTGATTTCATTTGAAGAAACATATAATCTTTTATTTCTTTGTCCGTAATATTTGTACATTATAAAAGCATATACATAGTCAGGATCAAATACATTGTTGCAAGGACCACTAAAATCCATTAGTTTTGTATCGAATTCTGAACTATCAACAATTGACAAGAACGCATAATTTTCAAATTCGCCATTGTATTTAATGTCATTAAACATTGTTTCCAAATCATTACATTTAATACTTCTATGATCAATTTTATGTTCATTTTTAATCATTTCAAAATATTTGGCAATATCATCTGGTTCTGAATCACATCCAAACGGACATTCAATTTCAAATCCAGCATGTCTAGCTTTCGCCACTCTAATTGGACGATATTCATATATTTTAGATATTTTCTTTACCAATGCATAAATACAATCTGTTGATATCATAAGTTCATGATTGTTATAAAACATTTTAAGATGAGATGCATCAAATAAGTTAGTTACTGTTTTACCATCTGGACACGATGTGCAAATTAATTGCAAACATCTTTTATTATCTTTAATAATTATCTGCACAATGGATTTATTATAATATATTTCATGATCAGTATTTTTTAAATTATCAATTACTGTTCTAATTGTTTTTTGTTTATCATCATCAGTACCAATTAAAAATAAATCTATATCTTTGTAATCAGATGATATGTAATTTTGAATAATATCAACCAATAATCCACCTGTGAACACAATTGTTTCATTATCCCATGGTATTATGTCGTACCACACATTAAGTTGTTTCTTCAATCTATTTGTCAAATCAGAATTAATTTGTTTATTTACAATTTTTAAATCATAATATTCATTGATTCTTTTTGTTGGTTTAATTATTTTAATGCTTGAAACAAAGTCTTCACGAATATTAGTAACTGAATGATCAGATGACACAATTTTAACTTCATTTGTTTCTAATAATTTGTTTAATGTTATTACTAAACTTTTGCACATGTATTCTTTTATTTTCAATATATCATCATGTGTTTTGCAATAATAATACTCAATTGTAGTGTTACATAACACTGGATCATTTATTAATATTTTCGAAACATAATTAAGTAATTTTGATTTTAAAACATCAATATAATAAACATTTGCAATCATAATATATTGTCCTATCTTTGCAAGATCAATATGCAAATAATAATCTTTATGGAAATTTATATCGGCATATATTTTGCATATGTTTTTACAATGTTTATCAAATGTTTCATCACACTTTATTAATTTATAATTATTTTTGATGTAATCATGTGGTAAAAGATTATCATTATTGATCATTTTTTCCATCAGTGTTAAAAATTCCATGAAAATATCATTGTTAATATTCGAATGACTATATATTTTCGGTACTTTGTATGTATCAAACAAGAATTTAAACATTAATGATGATTTACATAATAATTCCTTATTGACATAAACATCATATTCAATGTCATTATGAACATATTTAATAACAGAACTCATTTGTTACAAATATAATCTAGAATCTGATAAACAAATATTTTTCATTTTTTTATGCATCGTGAACCAAAAAAGATGATATTTATTTGATAATTATTAACATCATTCATATTCAAGTTGCGTCTAATGACATTTCGGCAATTTTGCGATTCTAAGAGACAATATTTATTTGCTAATTATTGATATCATCCAAATTCAAGTTATGTTCAATGTAATTATCTTTTGTTAATTTCTCGATTCGATGTAAATATTCAACAACATCCGGATGACCATTTTTACAAACCCATTGATATGTTTCATTATTATGTGTTTGAAAATATTCTTCTGTTGATTTAATTTCTTGATGTAAATATTCAACAACATCAACATGACCATCTATACAAGCCCATCGACATGCAAAATTATTATCTGATTGAAAATCTTTTTTTGTCAGACAAATTTCTTGGTGTAAATACTGAACAACATTAAGATGACCATATTTACAAGCCAGTTGACATGCTAAATTATTGTTCGATTGAAAATCATCTTTTGTCAATCCAATTTCTTGATGCAAATATTTAACAACATCAATATTACCATTTTCACAAGCCCATCCACATGCTAAATTATTGTCCGATCGAAAATCATCTTTTGTTAATCCAATTTCTTGATGCAAATATTTAATAACATTAAGATGACCATTTTCACAAGCCCATCCACATGCAAAATTATTGTTTGATTGAAAATCATCTTTTGTTAATCCAATTTCTTGATGCAAATATTTAACAACATCAATATTACCATATTCACAAGCCAGTTGGCATGCATAATTATTGACTGATTGAAAATCATCTTTTGTTAATCCAATTTCTTGATGCAAATATTTAACAACATCAATATTACCATAATCACAAGCCAGTTGACATGCTTTATTATTGTAAGATTGAAAATCTTGTTTTGTCAATTCGATTTGTCGATGTAAATATTTAACAACATTAATATTACCACTTTCACAAGCCCATAGACATGCATAATTATCGACTGATTGAAAATCTTCTTTTGTTAATTTAATTTTCCAATGTAAATATTTAACAACATCAACATGACCATTTCTACACTCCAGAACACATACCCAATTGTCATCTGATTGAAAATCTTGTTTTGTTAATTTAACTTCTTGATGTAAATATTTAATAACACCAACACTAACATTACCATTTATATGAGACATTTGACATAATTTATCAATTAATTCTTGATTGATTTTAATATAATTCTTGATATGTTTTATCATATGGATACTCATATATTCAAATGCTTTATTAATCAGTAAATTAACATCATCATCATTAAGGTTGTATATAATTGGCACAATATTAATATCATATTTTATGCATTTAATTAATGTTTTAATATCTTTTTGGTTCAATAGTTTCTTGTATTTATTAATCATTAATTTATTTGGTTCGTTAATATATTCAGTTTTTAATTTAAGCCAACACGCAATGTTATTTGATGATGATACATGTCTTTTAGTATTAGTGTTAATATATTTATTAACATTAAAGTTATTGTCGACAATATCCATAGTTTACTGATTATAACCAATGTAGTTAAAGTGTTAATAACATCAATTTTTTGTGCAATTTTTTAATCACAATAATTAGCTGGTAATGAATAATACGTAATTAATAAGTTATTTAACTACAATCTAGGTAATGAATTATCAGGTTTCGAACCAAGAAGACGATATTTATTTGATAATTAATATCGTCCAAATTCAAGTTTTTTTCCAAATGACGCTTCGTTAAGCTTGCGAGCCGAAAAGACGATAATAATTTAATAAATGTTAATATCATTCAAATTACGTTTAATAATGTTTCTACAAGCTTGCGAGCCAATAAAATAACATTTGTTTAACAATTATTAATAACGTCAAATCCAAGTTTCATTGAACAACATCTAATGACACTTTGATAAGCTTATAAGCCGAAAATACAATATTTATTTGGTAAATATATTTACAATTGTATTAAATAAAAGTAATAGTTAAATGGAATAACTTGATTATAAAAAATTAATAAGAAATATTAAAAATCAAGAAATAATTTCGTTTAGTAAATACTCTACAACACTATGATGTTTTTTATTAACAGCATTTTTGTATGCATAATTATTACGTGATTGGAAATCTTGTTTTGTTAATCCAATTCCTTGATGTAAATACTGAACAACATTAAGATGACCATAATAACAAGCCCATTGACATGCATAATTACCTTCTGATTGGAAATCTTGTTTTGTTAATCCAATTTCTTGATGTAAATATTTAACAACATCAATATGACCATTTTCACAAGCCAATTTACATGCATAATTATTGAGTGATTGAAAATTTTGTTTTGTTAATCCAATTTCTTGATGTAAATATTTAACAACATCATAATGACCATTATGACAAGCCCATCGACATGCATAATTATTGATTGATTGAAAATCATCTTTTATTAATTTTAATTTTTTATGTAAATATTCAACAACATTAATACGACCATTTTCACAAGCCAATCGACATGTATAATTATTATCTGATTGAAAATCTTGTTTTGTTAATTTAATTTTTTCATGTAAATATTCAACAACATTAATATGACCATTACTACAAGCCCATTTACATGCATAATTATTATATGATTGAAAATCTTGTTTTGTTAATCCAATTTCTTGATGTAAATATTTAACAACATCAATATGATTATAAACACAAGCGAATTGACACGCTTCGTTATTATATGATTGGAAATCTTGTTTTGTTAATTTTATTTCTTTATGTAAATACTGAACAACATTAAGATGACCATTAATACAAGCCCGTCGACATGCGTGATTATAATTTAATTGAAAATCTTTTTTTGTTAATCCAATTTCTTGATGTAAATACTGAACAACATTAAGATGACCATTATCACAAGTCCGTCGACATGCTTTATTACGGCATGATTGAAAATCTTTTTTTGTTAATCCAATTTTTTGATGTAAATACTGAACAACGTTAAGATGACCATTAATACAAGCCATTCGACATGCATAATTATCATCAGATCGAAAATCTTGGTTTGTTAATCCAACTTTTTGATGTAAATATTTAACAATATCAACATGACCATTTTCGCAAGCTAATATACATGCATCGTTCAATTGAAAATCTTGGTTTGTTAATCCAATCTCTTTATATAAATATTTAACAATATTGACATGACCATTTTTGCAAGCTGATCTACATGCATCGTCCAATTGAAAATCTTCTTGTTTTATTAATCCAATCTCTTGATGTAAATATTTAACAATATTGACATAACCATAATGACAAGCCTGTTGATATAATTCAATAATTAATTCTTGATTAATTTTAATATAATTGTTAATATGTTTTATCATGTAAATATTTATACATTCACATGCTTTATCAATTAATAAATTTATGTCATCATTAAGGTTGTATATAATTGGCACAATATTAACATCATATTTCATGCATTTAATTAATGTATTAATATCTTTTTGATTTAGTATTTTCTTGTATTTATTAATTATTGATTTATTTGTTTTGTTAATATATTTAATGCTTAATTTAAGCCAATATACAATGTTATTTGATGATGATACATGTCTCTTATCGTTAATGTAAATATATTTGTTAGTATTCATGTTATTATCAACAATGTCCATGGTTTACTTATTATAATCAACATAACATACAGTATTAATAATATCAATTTTTTGGTAAGTTTTAGATCACAATAATCAGTTGATGATGAATAATACGTAATTAATAAGTTAATTAACTAAAATATAGGCTATGACAATAATAATTTGGTAAATGTTAATATCGTCCAAATCCAGGTTGCGTTAAATAATGTTTCAGCGAAGCCTGCAAACTGAAAAGACAATATTTCATTGAATGATAACTCACAAACAAAAATTTCATTAATAATGAAAATTAACAAATTATCTCGTGAAAATATAATATGAAATGTTTAGTGACAGGAGGATTAGGATATATAGGATCTCATGTATGCGTTGAATTAATGAATAACAATCATGAAATTGTTATCATTGATAATTTAATGAATTCCTCATTAAATATTTTTGATAAAATATTATCTGTTAACAAGTCACAACACACTCCAAAATTATGTGTTGGTGACATAAGAGACATCAATTTTTTAGAAAGTGTATTTAGTAACCATAAATTTGATTGTATATTTCATTTTGCGGCTCTTAAGTCAGTCAATGAGTCCAATCAAAAACCAAATTTATACAAAGACATAAATATCAATGGAACACAAAATTTAATTGATATGATGATAAAATATCATTGTAATAATTTCTTATTTTCATCATCTTGTACCGTGTATGGTACAAGTACATATCCTGTTACAGAAGATACAACTACTGGTAATGGGTTAAATAATATGTATGCATACACTAAATATCATTGTGAAGAATTATTAAAAAAAACACATGAATCTAATAATCAATTAACTATAGTCATATTAAGATATTTTAATCCTATCGGTGCCCATGATAATAAATTATTAGGTGAAGAAGTGAAAGGTGTTCCTAATAATATTTTCCCATATATTTTAAAAGTTGCATTTAAAGAACTCGATCAACTGACTATATTTGGAGATGACTATAATACACCTGATGGGACTTGTGTTCGTGATTATATTCATATTCATGATTTAGCAGATGGTCATGTATCAGCCATGCAAAAATTTAATACAAATACAATCCATATTTATAATCTTGGAACTGGGAAAGGAACTAGTGTTAAAGAGTTAATTAACACATTTGAATCAATTAATGGTCCAATTAATAAAGTTATTGGAATGAAAAGAGATGGAGATTTACCAGAAGCATATGCCATTACGGACAAGGCATATAAAGAATTAAATTGGAAAGCTAAACGGACTATATATGATATGTGTGTATCTGGAATTGAATATTATAAGAACAAGCGTTAATTTCCTTTTTCAATGATAACTATCAATAATTTTTTGACATAATAAAAAACAAATTTAATGTTTTTTGCATTTAATTTATTGGACATAAATTCAACATCATAATTTTTAGGTAATTTTAATACCATTAATTTAGGAACACATTTCATTTTATTTTCATTAAAAACATTAATCACAATGCTTTCAATTGGAATATCAGACAATGTTAATCTCAAGTTTCTGACATTTTTATAATCATTTCCTCCCCAAGGTGGATCCATATAAACTATATCAAATTGTGGCATTAAATGCAATGCAGATAATACATTAACATTATATGTTTTGATATTAGTCAATCCATACACAGTTATGTTATTTATTAATGAATCATATCTGTTATTATCAATTTCAAATGCAGTAACACTGTTAAAGTTTTTACTAAATGATATCGTGTCACCACCAACACATGCCGTCATATCGACTATATGTATGGATGATAAGTTGTATTTTTTTATATGCTTGTTAATTAAATCAACAATAATTTCTGCAAAATATGGCTTTGTTATATATGAAATTGATTCTTGGTCAACTTTTATTTTTTTGTACAATGATTCATTGTTACACGGAACGCTAAATAATTCAGAATATCTTATTTTTTTATTCATGTCAATTATTATTATTCATTTAATTTTAAATCCGAAAAATAACATTTTTGTTATTATTATAGTATATTGATGGAACTAATAATTTCTATAATCTCATTAATTATAATATTTGGCATAATTTATTATTATTTCATATACAACAAGACAAGTACTGATGGATTTGATAACACAGACAAATGTAAACAAAACTTTGGATGTAAATATGTTGATGTTGAAATAAAGCGCGCCACTTTGAACAAAGCTGACAATTCAACATATAATTCATCATATAATACATTACAAAGTATTGCAAAAAGTTATTGTAATAGTAAAGACAATAATGAAATTAATTGTGGCATATGGAATATGACAAAACCATCTGATATGCCACAATATATACAAAACCAAGATGATTTAGATAAATTTGCAAATTATTATAATAAAAATTGCAATGGAACATTAAAAAATGTCAGATTTAATGATGATGTGGATAAGAAAATATTGAATACAAATGTTATTGAATGTAATTTATATAATAATATTTTATGCAAAATATTATTAGATGCATATTATCGTGCTACTGATCAACATGATAAAATTACACAATCTATTGGTGATTTTATTGACAGTTTAAACATGGACGATAATGTACGTCAAAATATTACTTCCAAAATAATTAATTATTTTAAGGATAATAATTCGATTAAATCAAAAGCTGATTTAGATAATCTTAAACAAAAAATATTGGAATTATCTTGTAACACTTCAATAAAAGATGATGATATGGAGCAAAAATGTAATGTTAACAATATATTTTCTTCGCAGTGTTTAACAAAAATACAAGATTATAAAGAAACATACAATAAAATATTATGTTCATCACTTAAAAATGAAATTAATGAAGCTGCTGGAAAAACAACTGGTGATATTGATCTTGAATCATATAATCTTTGTCCATCTGATCTTGCAAACATATTTAATGATATGTACATTGAATCTAAATCACTTAATATTAATAATATTGAAAACAAAGACGATATGAATAAATTTATTAATTATTGGAACGAGAAATGTTCTACGTCAGACGATACAAAATTATCAGAAACTGATTATTCTGTTGTTGCACCTACTAAAAAAACTGAATATAGTGATATTAAGAAATGCGGTTCTTATTTTGTGTAAAATAATATTCAGGTTGTGTTTCATTTCTAATTAATTCACTAATATTAATATCGTCAATATTTTCAATAACTTTTTCTTTAATTACCTTTATGTTTAACAATGGTAAAACAGCGTGACATTTCCAAAATTTATCTTTATTGATTATATCGATATCAAATTTATTTGGAAATAAGTGTGATAAATCATCCATTGACATTATTTTCCTTAATGATTTTGGAATAATATATTTTCTTTGAGGAGGAATAACTGATAATAATTGTTCAAATATATTAATATGTTTAGATTTCTTTATCATTATGCTGTTTATGTCAAAATTATATTTTCTTATAAAATATAATAAATCAGATACATATGGAACATTATGATAACAGTATTGCCATTGCCAAGATTCACATTTATCAAAATAATATGTGTTAATCCATACTAAACCTTCTAAATATCTATAACATATATCTCCAAGATCATAACCATTTCCCATATAGTGACTATAATATCTTTGTTTATGATTTCTTCCCAAAAAATTTACTTTATCATTAACATCAACAAAATTACCTAATTTGAATGTTTTATTATTTTCATCATGAATGAGATTTTCTAACATATATACATCACGTTTATATGCATCATTTATTGAATTTAGACTATTATTAACATATATTTGATTCTTTTTTATATAATTGGATAATTTGTACTTATAATACTCATCTTCATGAATGGTCAATTCACTTAATATGTCACAAAAATATTTATTATTTATTTTGTTATCATTATCAATCAATGGTCCATTTTTTACATAATGTTTTGCATAACATTTTAATAATATATCTAAACCATGTCTATTAATATCTAAACATGGTATATTTGGCATAAAATCATTTCCTAACAAAAAGCATAAGAATATAAAATCCTTAATGTTATTAAATTCTGGTATGTCAATCATATCCTTAATTTCTTTATTATATAAATTTATCGATTTATCAACATTAAAATATACAAAATCATTTGTTGTATTGTTTTTTTCAATTTGATTAGTTTCACGTAGCAAGTATATATTTGGTTTATTGGATGCCATTGCTAAAAATATTAAATCAGCATCTAGGCCATATATAACATATCTTTTATCAACTGATCTATTTTTAATATGTTGCAAAATTTTATGCTCACCTTCTCCATGACAATGATATGATGAATATATTATGTTATGTTTACTATTTTTGGAATATTCTAATAATTTAACATGTAATGTTTCCATAAATTCAGTTCCAGGAGTTATTACTGCATTTGTCCAACATTTATCTTTTTTAATATTATGCGTTTCCTTAATGGCATTTTTAATTTGTTCTTCATAAATAGATTTATATCGTCTCATTCTTTGTTGGTTGATTTTAGCAACAGGAGCAACACCATCTACAGCTATATATGTGTATTTTGTTGGTTTTACATGATTAATTAATACTTCAATGTAATTAATTATATTTTCGTGCATTAATAATTCTAAATTATCATTATTTGTAATTGTTTGATTGTTTGCAATTTCAAAACATTTAGGGTGAAATAAACAATTTGCGTCTATATATAAACTATGCGGTCTTTCTATTGTTTGTGATAAAATATTAGATTTATATTTTTTTAACAACCATGAAAAGAAACCAGGGACACCCATTATTAATAATATATAAACATAAATATTATGAGACATATATTTCATTTTTTTATTGATTAGTTTATATTAATGAATGATCAAATATCATATGGAACTATAGATAATGAAAAGTACAATAAATTGATTGAGAAAAAACCCATGACCATAAAATTAATTCATGACATTAATGATATATTTATGTCTCATCTCAGTGAAACTAAAATAAAGAATATAATCGGGTGTGAATGTGAAATTAATCGTGTTTGTAATAAATGTAACAATGATGTTAATTATGTAAATAAATTAATTTATAATGATGATAATGAATTTAATATAATTGCTAAAAAATTATCATTTCATGATAAAAAATCATATGTTACAAACAAATATAAGATAAACAATGCAAATACACAATCAGAATTATTCAACAATAAAAACATTTCCAATGAATTAATTAACCTCGTTAATATTGTAAATAATACATTTATTAAAAATTATGCACCAGATGTTAATATCAAATTGGATAATCATATATTATCTTTTAATGAAAATATTGACAATTCATTATCATATGAAATGGCCAGAGTAATAATTTATAAATTATTAAATGAATTGAGAAATAATATATTCAAAAACAATTATTCCAATGTACTGAATATAAACTCAGATAGAAAAGATATTAATAATGTTATGAAATATTTATTGGATCAAATTAATAATATACCAAATAAAAGATATATTGGTATTTTATTGGGTATTAATCAATATACAACAAATGACAAGTCATTTAATGACATGGTGTATAGTAATACTGACTATAATTCTGGAAAATATGATATTATGATACAAAAAAATAATAATGTTTATAAATATCATGACATAGAATTATTTAATGAAACAAAAATAAACAAATTACCATTATCAATTACTTTATATGAAGATGATAATATTATTTGTGGAAAATTAAAATTAAGCATGCAATATATTTCATATATTAATGAAAAATATATGATTGAAGAGAAAATATATGTATTAACATCATTATTATGCAACAAGATTGTTGGTAACATGAACAGCAACAAAAGCCAATAACGTTATTGTTATCATGAATATAGTCAATGATACATTACAATCTTTTATTTCGTCATACAAAAGTTCGGCCTTGATACATGATGATGATGTTGTATTATTACAATTAATTAATATTTTTGGAAGCATTGATTTAAGTTCCATCCGGTCAATATTGTAATTATGTGATTTTGTATAAAGATTTACATCATAACATGATGAATTTTCATGGCATATATCACACATCATTTGTTTTACATTGATTGAACACACACAAGACATTAGTGTTAGTATGATTAATATTTTCATTAAAGTATATATGTTAATTATTTTTAAGCATGTAAATAATCTAAATAATTATTTGCAGTTTTTTTGATCTCTTTTTTTTCATTTTCAGATTTTTTATTCCATAAATTAACAGTATTAGCCACAGCATAACTTGATGATAACATTTTTTTGTGTTTATCAATAAATAAATAATATAAACTATTCCATATATTACACCAGTCACCTTTCTTAAATGTGCTCATCTTAAGAATATAATTGGAACTAGAAAAATATGGTCTTGTCATCATACTAATATTATCATTAATTGCATATTGACTCATTCCAAAAACATTTGCCACCATAACCCATTCATAACTATCAATCGAGACAATCATAAACCATTTGTAAATTTCAAGAGGATGAACTTGTGTTAATAATGCAAAATTCCCAATGTACATTAATCGTTCAATATGATGTAAATATGCATATTTTTTTACTTTATTAATTAAAATATCAATTGGTTCAATATTAGTTGTTGCATTGTACCATTTTTTATTAATGATATAATCATTATTTAGATTATTCATTTTTAATATCGTCTGGCCATGAATTAAATAAATTAATCTTACATAACTTCTCCATCCAATTATTTGACGAATAAAACCTTCAATATTATGATATTCATGTTTTTGTTCTGATTTAGACAATTTAGAAAAATATTTGTTTACCTTATCAATAATATATTTGGGAGTAATTAATCCAATATTAATACTTGATGATAATATTGAGTGAGATCCAACAACTATATTTGGATCAACTGCATCTTGAAATGTTCCAAATGTATTAAGTTTATTTTTAATAAATTGTCTCAATATTTTTTTGGCATCGATAAAATTAATTGGATATATAAAATCATTATCATCTCCAAAATTATCATGAAAATATTTATTTACATATTCTCTTGCTTCTTGAATATATTCATTATTAATTAATTTTGGTTTAATCTCTTCATAATCTTTTGAAAATTTATGTCGATTTTCTTCATCAAAACTATATTTATTATAATATGGTTTATTATCTTCGGTTATGAAAATATTTAATCTATGACGTTGCCATTTATAAAAATTAGCATGAATATATTTATTATTCTTTATTGTGTCATTATAATCATATAAATCTTGCCTGGTTTCCATAAAACTAGGTGAATCATATATGGTTATTTTCTTGTTGAGGAAAATTTTGCGAAAATCAATTGGATCATACATTAATACTTCATCATAATCATTAATTACGTTTGAATATGTTGATTTGTTAAACTTATTATTATCAATATAAAATATTTTCTTGTGTTTATATTTGTCAGAACAGCTGTGCTGTTCTGAGAACAATCTTTGATTGTTGTCACATATATAATCATAATAATATTTCATTGAAGCTCGATGTAATATTAATTTTTGTTTATGAAATTTATATCTTGTGAAATAGTAGTCATCTTCAATGATATAAATATGAGCATTTATATTATCTTTAATAAGTTTGTTATCTTCAAATAATGCATTTGGTAATATAATTATTGCGGTTTTCATTGTATATAATGACTATATAAAAATTGATTATATAAACTCATTAAAATAAACAGTGTTGATATTAAATTAAGGCGCTGAAGTAAATGACTAAATTAAAATTCAGCATTCCATTATCTTTCATTGAAAATACTGCACCGTTACAATACCAAAATGAAATTAAATATGTTAATACATTCATTGGTATTTACATATCGTCATGTAGAAAATATATCATAATTAAATATATCGATGTTAATAAAAATATAATTGTACGGTCATTATTTAATAATGATAAACCACTTAATGTATTATCATTTAATAATAATACATATGTTAATCTAAAATTTTATGTAAGGAAAACAAACGAAAATGAATGTTGTATTCATTTTAACAATGATGCAAAACTATTAATAACTAGATCTGATTCAATCTTATTTACAACATTTTAGCCACACCAAAACTAATGCTAATAAAAAACACAATGTAAATAAAGAACTGTAACTTGTATGTATAGTCGGATTAGTTTCCGATATGTTATTTTCATCCATAAAATAATCAATGAGAGCAGTCTTATTATGTATCAGCTCACATATAACAATATTTGTAACAGTGTTATTTTTACAACTATCATACACTATTTTATACATGTCATTATAATTTTCTGATGATATATAACATAACATATTTTCATTTATACACATATGATATTTAATTAATATGTTTTCAAACATAACATTTGTATCTTGATCTACTTTGCATGATAAAGATAATTGTATTAATAATAACGTTAACAATAATTTAATCATTAAATAAATATATAAATAAATCTTTAAGTTATAATTCTGAATCATTTGTATTGTCTAATATAAATTTGTAAGTTGACATATAATATTTACTCTTTCTCTTGGTCTTATTTGAATCAAATACAATGTTATTGAAATTAACAATCTTTAATTTATTATAATATTCATTTGATTTAGGATCACCTAAATTTGAAAACCACATGAAGCTTCTTGAAATATAATCATGAGGTGTTTGATTGAAATTATTTTCTTTGTTATGTTGAGACATTAAGTTCATTATATTATAGTCTCCAAACAATGCACAATAATGAAGTGGTGTGTTACCAAATACATCCACTGTATTTTCTTTAGCGCCACATTTTAATAAGTATTTAACAAGAACAACATTTCTCTTCTTAATTGCAAACATTAGTAATGTTTGTTTCTTGTTGTTTAACGTATTGTTTATTTTAATATAACTGCTTGAGTCCTTCTTATTAATTAATAATTTCAAAACATTTATGTTGGTGCATCCACTTATACTTTCATATAAATTATTATAGTTTCCAGATGATATTAACTTATTGAGGAATTCATAATAATTTTGTTTGATACATAACTCAATTATTGACATATGAGTTCCAAATTTACTATTAATATAGTCTATATTCTTGTAATGCAATAGCATATCAACATATTTAAACATTTTTGTATATGTATTTAATTCAATTTCATTATATGATAATATAGTCTGTTCAATGTTATTTTCTTTACATAATCCACCAATTTGTAATATGCATGTTAAAATACTAACCAAGTTTTCTAAATTGCTAATTTTTCCACTGATATAATCATCAATTATAAGCTTCAAGTCAATCAATGATTTATTGTTAATTAAATGTTCCATACATTGAGTTTCATTGGTTATCATTTTAAATTCGCGATATTGTTTTAATAATAAGAATGTTATTCTTGTGTTTGTTGATTTTGCCAAATATTCATTTATGTTATTATTAAAATGTTCAAACTTAACATTTGCAAGTAATGATGTCAAAGCATCACCCATATTATTAACAATCATATATTCAATATAGTCTTGATTTATATACATATCAATATTATCATATACAATTAAGACTTCTTGTACTTTTTCTTCTTGATTTGCCTTAAATTGTTCTTCTAATTGAATATTATTTAAGTTTTGTTTCCTCTTTTTGGCAACAACTTTTTTAACCTTCTTGGTTTTATCATTGCGATTATATTTTTTAATGACAGCGACAATATGTGGTATCATCTGTAATTTGTTGTATTTAATAGCAAACGTTAATATATTTAATTTACTATTTATTAAACAAGCACACGGATTATATTTATACCAATCCTTATTATCAAATATATTTTCATACGTTTCATTAAATGACTCAATATCTTCATTGTGAATCATCATGAATAAATTCATGTGAAATATTTTCTCTTTGTCAGAAAATTTTCCCCCATTTAAGTTCTGAATATCAAACATATGAACATTACTTTTAATATTCAATTGACTATCTTTTGGTGAGAGTAATGTTGTCGTGAATTTTTCATTTATATTGCGATAATAATCAATACCCGTCTTAATTACAATTTTTTTGAGATCTATTAAATATTTCAAATATTCATGATCAATTGAATCCGAATTACATTTGGTATATATTTTTTTATATATATGACTAATTTCAATTGATACTATAGGCATATATTCTTGTATTAAGTCACTATATTCCATAAAAGGAACATTAATATTCAATGATATGTCTTTGTATAATTGATCACATGAATTATTATATTTTTCAACAATTTTTGATTGTTTAATTTTATTTTCAATACACATAATCATTGTTGACACAACATCCAATATTGTTTGATTATTTACTGAGTAGTTATTTAGTATTTTGAAAGTTTCAAGTAACCTTATTTGAAGATCATTGTTTTTATAAAAATTAATTTGTAAATATCTGACTGCTGCTTCAAAGACGATATTATAATTATTAATAAATTCTGACATTTTTATCAAAAAGTCCCATGATAATTTCTCTAATAATTTCATGTTGTTAGAAATTGCACCATATTGACTTGTGTGTATTTTCGGATCTAAATCATATTTACCAAACAACTGAATATATTCATAATTATTTGTTGTAATGACATAATTCAATATATCATTTGATTGTAAATTCTTGAATTTATCATCAATATAATATCCTAATTTAACAATTTTATCAATTATATTTATTTTATTTAAAATTAAACACATTTCAATCAATGAATATTTATTTCCACAAATATTAAATTCAACATGATCATATTTATATTTAGCATCAGTTAATGACTCGGTAGTTGATAAAGCATCAGAGCTATAATCATTGTCATCCGCCATAATTTTAACCTTTTTAGGTTCTGATTCTTCTTCAGAATATTCTTCTTCAGATTCTTCTTCTTCTTCAGATTCTTCTTCAGACTCTTCTTCAAGATCCTCTTTCTTGACAATTGATTTCTTTATGTTTTTACAGACTATATCTTTCTTAATAATTGCTTCTTTACGAACACAATTAAAATATATATCAAATAATGCTTCATTGTCGCATATAATTGCCAACATCATACCATTAATATTGTCTACATTTTTTGTTAAAAATGTACTGAATGACATTATTGTTTGATCAGTTTTAATTAATTTTTCATGCTTAACATATTTGTTATATCTTGAATTCATTATTGTAATAAATTCTTTAGTAATTCTTTGCAAATGATCATAAAATATTGTCTTTGTATTTTTTGAATTTTTAATCAATATAATTATACTGTTCAATACATTTACATAATATTTGGGATTGTATTGAGATATTAATGCAATAATATCAAACAATTGTAAAATTTCATTGTGATCGGTTTGAGTTAAATCGGATTCTACAGTGTTGAAATATTTGTTAATCATTTCAATAATTTTTATGTTTGATTCAAACACTTGTGAATTAATACAAGCATTAATATTTTCATATTTATTGCATATGGCAACCAAAGCAGAATAATCACACATATTTATGGCCATTATTAATGCATTCGTAATTATATTATCCGTTATCTTTGTTTTTGTTAAAATATATTCCATCAGTTGATATCTTTTGTAAATAATACATAATTCAAGACAATTGTAACGAATCTTTGTATTGATATTCTTTGTTTCAAATGTTTCATTGTCAACAATATTATCGTCATCATCAACATCAACATCACTATCATCATTAATAATCTTTTTATTTGCATTCTTTGGTACATTTGCTGCTTTCTTGCAAGCACTCTTTGAACGTTTTGGTTGTACATTTGTTGCAATGGGTGCTTCTTTCTTGGCACTGCGTGATCTTTTCGGAACAACATCGGGTTCGTCTTTCTTGGGACTGCGTGATCTTTTCGGAACAACATCGGGTATATTAACAAGAGCTTCTTTCCTTGCATTTTTTGTTTCGACAACAGTTTCATAACTAATTCTTGGAATCCAATCAGTTATATATTTCATTGATTCGTGAATATGCACAAATAACTCGTAATTATCATGGACTATAGCTAAATGATGAAGTGACATGTTGTTATAATTTCTAAAGTTATGTAATCTTTTAGTTGACAAGGCTACTCCACGACAATTTCCAACATGTTTTCTAAATATTTCATACAAATTAACATTATTAACTTTGCAAATATTTTCAATGATATATGTTGTACATAATCTTTGATATGGATAAACTCCATTTTCAAGTAATAAATTGATAATATCTTCATCGTTTCTTAAAATAGCTAACACAAGTGGATTTCTATCATATAAATCCATTGTATTTAATAAATTTTTCTTTCCAATTTTATTTTCATTCATCTCAATCAATAATTCCTTCAATAATTCAATATCATCAGATATGATGGCTTGATTGATTTTATACAAAATACTTGAATTAATGACTTTGTTAGTATCATAAAAATCTTCAATATCATCTATTACTTTTCCAAAGAAACTTACAGTTCCAGTTGTTTGATATATTTCATGTAATGAAGTCCATTGTGTTGGACCAGCAACATACTTGTGATTAAATTGCATTTTCTGAACATTATCAACAAACATTGGCATTTTGGTGTCATTATCTTTCATTACTTCAACTAATGAACCAACAAAGCATATATTGTGATTTGATTCTTTCATTAACAATTTATTCTTCTTGATTAAAAACTCTTTAACTGTTGCTGGTGTATGTTTGTGTCCCCATGGTAAATATACTGTTGAATAATCTGATTCGTATTCTTTTAAATCTTTACCAACAAAAACTTGACCCATATGTTTGGCTCGAATTTCATTAAACTTCTTGGTTATATTCTTGTTTGATGCTTTTTCTCTAATTAGCAAATTGGCAAAGCCAGATACTTGATTATGTGGTATTAAATATATATTTTCATTAATTGTTGAATGATCAAAATTCGGCGCATACAAACGATATCCTCTTTTAGAATATTTTTCAATTCTAGTATGGTATGAAGTAGAATAAGAATTTTCAATATAAGTATTAACTTTATGAATATATGCATAATGTGCATCATATGTACATAAAACTTGTTCGCCATTATATCCAAATTTACACGAAGCCAAATCAAATCCAGTTAATACATCAAATTCTTTATCGTGTAATTTAAGAACATATTGTATGTGACGAGTTGGATATATGTTAATCTCAGTTATAGTCCTTGATGTTCTTACAAAAACTTTTTCTGTACCAATAACTGTGCCAATATCATGTGCTAACTCATATATTTTCTTGTTTGATTGAAGTTCATCTAATCCATGTAAAAACACATCAATGTCAATCTTACCATATTTACTTTTGAAATACTTTTCTCTGGAGGATTTGGATTTGAGATTATTGACATCATCAATAGGATTAATTAATGCTTCGACAACGCCACCTGCTATCATGACATTATTCCAGTTGACACATTCAAACGCATTACATGTGATAATATCAAAATTCTTTTTAAATTCATCAAATGGTATTAACATATTTTGACCAGTTGTATATTTTTTATTTTGTTGATTGAAATATAAAACTCGATTTTTTTCAGAATCACTTAATTGAGGATACTTGAATATATCCTCATTGTCATAAACTGATATGAGACCATAATCATGTGTTTGATTGTTTCCAATGACATTAGGAATTGTCTGGACATATTTGATTAAGTCCTCATACAATTTATCTTTGTCCTCGTCATTAAAGTTATTTACGAGATCTTGGTAACGTTCAACATAATTAAAAGTGGCCATATAATTACTATATATAGTCCTTGATTTATATGAAAAATATTTTCAATTTTTTTTTGGTCTAAACATAAAGATATAATATATACCAATAGAGTATAATGATTGCATATATATTAATTGGAACATGTATTTTCTTATTAACAATGATTTTAAGAAAATTATATAAAAAAATGTCATGTATTTATGCTTTTTTAAAGCTTCCTAACACAAACACACCAACAATAAATTTAAAGACATTCAATGATGATATCGCTCCAGTAAGTATTTGTGTAATTAAAATGGCAATTGATAATATGAAAAATTGTGATTATATGGAGGAAAATGTTGAGTATATCGTTAAGAACATTTCTATCATATCACATTGTTTTGTGAATTTATTACCAAGTGATAAATCCTTATATTTATATCCCAATATAGTCGAGTGTTTGCAGTTATGCAGAAAATATTCGTCTATGTTAGAAATGAAATTTAAGGACGATGAAACATTTAAATTGGCAATATCGGCAATTAAATTGGTTAATAAAGATAATGAATCACAAGATGTAATTGGTGAATATTTTATTCAGAATTTTTCTCAAAATGAATGTGAAAATACAACTGACTCAGATGATACAGATAGTAGTGAAGAAGAAAGTGAAGAAGAAAGTGAAGATGGAGATGATACAGAAGGTAGTGAAACAGAAAGTGAAGAAGAAGAAAATAAAGGAGAAGAAAGTGAAGATGGAGATGATACAGAAGGAAGTGAAACAGAAAGCGAAGAAGAAGAAAGTAAAGAAGAAAATAAATCTGAAGTGTATGAAATATTACCTGAAGAAGAAATTGATATTATTGAACTTGTTCACATCTAATAATAGGTATAATATACCTCATATGTTCTTTAATATTGGACAACAAGAAACTCATAAATGAGTATTTAATATTGAACGATATATGAAACATTGAGTTATTTGTTATAATTCTTGGTGGTTTTAATTGAAATGTTGGATAAATTTCTTTTTTAATAAAATTTGAATGTGTTATCATGATAATATTGATATCTTCTTTTTTATTTACATTATATTCTTTAATAATTAATGGTAATATATATTTCAAAAACATATTAAATGATACCTTATTTCCATAATTCCATGGAAATAATACATTATAGTCAATTTTATCATTATTACCAACATTTTTCATTGTTTCGAATTGGTCTTGATGTTTATTTTCATTTGAATCAGTTGGTAATTCAGATATAAACGGACTTATGTATAACTTATCAATATCAAATTGATACAATGCAGTTTGAATAGCTCTAATTAAGTTGGACGATATAATTATATGTTTATTGTTTATTAATTCTTTAAATACAATGTGATCTTTTAACATTAAACACTGATCAATACCACAATCAGTTAATTTAGGATTTTGTAACTTAATTGATTTGTTGATTAATATTTTAATGTGTTTGCTACCAATATCATTAATAATATTTAGTAATTCAGGATAATTATATCGATTTATATTGATTAAATCAATAATATTTTCATTTCCATTTTTTTTAAGATCATCAATAATTTTATTTAATTCATGATCAACTTTATCCATAATTTCATTACCATATGAATAACCATGTCTGATTATGTACAAATTAACCGTATTCATATTATTCATTATAGATAAATTAATGTTGTTTTTTAACAGATGTATATATCAAAAATCCTAACAATGCATTAATCAATAAACAGTAAACAATAAAATATTTACATTTATTAATCCAATTTGATGATGTCACTAATATTTGTGTATTGTCTTCATTACAAATAATGATGTTTCTATTTAATAAAAATTCGGTATTGATATCTTCTTTGTATTTGCATGGTGATATATCATTGTTTTCATTGTATTCTATAAGTTTATTGTCTATAAAATCATTGTTTACTATATTGTTAATCAATGCAGATTCTATATCAAGCATATAATTAATAACAATACCATTTTTTATTACATTGTTAACAATACTCATTATGATAACATTATCATTGATTAATACAAATAACCGTGTATTATTAGAACATTCATATATGTTAAATTTGTATGAATGTACTATTATGTTAATTGCTTTATTAAAAATATTGTCATAATTATTGTCATTAGATTTGTATATGACTATATTATCTTTATAAATAGATGTTGCCAGTATTTTTCTCATTAATATTAATTTACACATTAATATTTTGACATAACTTTGATTATATTTGTATTAATTTGTTATGAATTAAATATTTTACACATCAATTGAATGTAAAACTAACAATTTATCGAATGTTATTATTTAATACAACTTTGATTTTGGACGATATTAATATTTACCAAATAATTATTGTCTTTTCGGCTCGCAAGCTCGCCGAAGCGTCATTAGACGTTATTAGACATCATTTAATGAAACTTGGATTTGGACGATATTAATATTTACCAAATAATTATCGTCTTTTCGGCTCGCAAGCTCGCCGAAGCGTCATTAGACGTTATTAGACATCATTTAATGAAACTTGGATTTGGACGATATTAATATTTACCAAATAATTATTGTCTTTTCGGCTCGCAAGCTCGCCAAAGCATCATCAAACGTCATTTAATGAAACTTGGATTTGGACGATATTAATATTTACCAAATAATTATCGTCTTATCGGCTCGCAAGCTCGCCGAAGCATCATTAGACATCATTAGACATCATTTAATGAAACTTGGATTTGGACGATGTTAATATTTACCAAATAATTATCGTCTTATCGGCTCGCAAGCTC
>Ga0255138_1000035_pt1 | contig 39725 bp, 34 predicted proteins | sample Law_Colum_RepA_8_FD_188545 | JGI IMG/M metagenome (GOLD analysis project Ga0255138, IMG submission 188545) | Freshwater microbial communities from St. Lawrence River, New York, United States - Law_Colum_RepA_8d | ecosystem: Environmental > Aquatic > Freshwater > River | place: USA: New York... | reverse complement strand
TTGATATATATTAAATCTACTCATCTCACATTTGTTAAGTCCAATTTCTTGATGCAAATATTTTAATAATATAATATCATTTTCCATAATTGCGTGTTTTAATACAACATGTTTAATTTCTTCATTAACCGGTATTGATACATGTGACATAATTTTTTTAATAATTACTGTTGACTTATGTACATCATTAAATATATGTTTTGATAATCGAATCATTATAATTTATGTGTTATAAATTATGTTTAAGACCAAAATTCAGTACCATATGACATAATAATTATAGCAGTTATTAAATTGAAAGTTCCAAAACCAAAAAATTTTGTTGCCAATAATACATTTTGTGCTGTTTCCTTATCAGTCTCATTTGGTATAGGACATAATTTTTTAAGTAATGACATTGATGATGAATCTTTTTTATTGTAATATATTTCCTGGCATCCATAATGAACATTTGCCAAAAAGAAAAACACAATCAGTACTGGCATTGTATTAAAAAATTTTGTGCTATTTTTCCACCACATAACACCAAATACTAATACGTTCTTTAATACATCACTTATATGGTCATAATAATCACCAAATGGTGTTACTAATTTATATTTTCTTGCCATGTGACCATCTAAGCAATCAAAAAAGTATGACAACATATAAAATATACCAGCAAGTATATAAGAATCATTGTATATAAGTAATGCACATATGATTGCACACAAATTTGATAATGTTGTTATCAAATTTGGAGTAAATCCAGCCAAATAAAATGATTCAGAAACACTATCACACAAATCAATAAGAATATCATCAATATAATTTTCATATTCTCTAGGTATTTTACGCATAATTATTATACATCTGGATAAGAAAAATTGAAATATTAAGTTCCTAATATATTAGATATATATACCTAATAAGTTTTACCATAATGTCAGAAAATGAGATGTGTTGTGTACAAAAGCAATTAACCGAACATCAATGTAAACAATTAGCCAGAAGTGACAATATAGAAAATATCATAATAGCATTAAGTAATTATGGTATGTTATTGTATTTAATTAATTACGAATATAGGACAGAAACCATATGTTTATTAGCCGTTAAGAAAAATGGTATGGCTATTGAACATGTTCCGTTTGAAAAGTTAAGTTATCAAATATGTATCGAAGCTATTAAAGAATGCTTCAGTGCTTTTCATATTTTATATAATCTCGAACGTTATTCACATAAAGTTCCAAATATATTATATGATGAACAATTCAAATCTAAATGTTACAATATAATAAGTAAACAAACATTTATTGACAACATACGTAAGTCAACTGCATTTAAAAATATGGTTTTACTAAATAAAAATAATGTTATTAAAATAATCAAACTCAATCAAGTTGAGCATTTAGTTGCTTAATGTACATTTTATTTATTCTTTTATATATTGTGTTATCATTCGGTTTATCATCAAATTCACATTCAGTATTAATTCCCCTCTTAATTAATGAATATATTTTATCAAATGTATTTTTATCAATTGATGCAAAATTATATACAGAATTATTATCATCATACATCATAGCCAATCTAACGTCTCCGTGAACAGGTGTTTTAGCAATTGTAGATGCAATTTCATTATTAACTGTATTTTCTTCATCAAGTTTCACATGCAATATTAATTGCATGTCCATGAATTTATAATTACAATGTCTTATATTTCTATATTGTTCATTACCCGAAATGTTGTCTATTGGAGATGATATATATTCATATTCATTAACTTCCCCATTTTTTGTAATTATCAATCCAGTTTTAATAAATACACCAAACAATAAATTAATTATATCAAATTTATCAATATTTTCAATACATGGATCATTGTTTAACACATCATATTTACATATAACAATATCCATATTTGTATATGACATTGTATCTCGATGTGTATTAATTATTTGTGATGCCAGATTATATTCTATATCATTGTCATCATTATCATCAATATCACATTGACGATAATAAATATGATAATTAGTATTTCCTGATATATGTGGAATTACACATGTATTAACATATGTTTCTGAATTCAATGATCCTAAATTTTCAAATATTTTCTCCAACACTTGTTCCTTATCGTATTTTTTGAATACAAATGGTGAGTCAATATCATATACAAGTTCATTTAATTGTTCTTTTATTTTTTTTGACAAATCAATACACTCACAATGTTTTAATACACAAATATTCATTATAATAATCTAATATTATAAATAAACAAATCAAGCGGATAAATATATACTTGCTGTTGTAACAAAATCTCTTAATATTTTTGAACTAATTTGTTCTAATTTTGGAACATCATCTAATATATTAATTAATTTTAATATATTAATAATATTCGTGACTATATTATTTATTTTCAATATCATTTTCACAAAATTACCTTCAAATTCACCAACATCATTTAATTTTTTTAGTATTTCTTTAGAATCACATTGAATTGCCCAGTTATATGCAATATCCATATAGTCCGTGTAAATTTCCCAATTTTCGTTTGATGAAATATTAATGTCATTTGCAAAATAATCAGTATATTCTTTTATTTTTTTATCAATGAACAATATATTATCATCTTTTCTACCATTATATTCATTCCCATGTGTTTCTACAAATATTGATAATAATGCAACTATTTCGTAAATATTCAATATTTTTAACATTCCATTGGTTATTATTTCTGTCAATATAAATGGATTACATTCATTAATATATGATGCAATAATACCTTTTGTCGTAATGTTGTTATTATCATCTATATACTTAAAATGTTGCAAGAAGTTTTTGATTTTATTGAATGTAGTGTCCTTGTAGTTAATACTGTAATATAATTTGTCATTAATTAGTTCATATTCTTCGTTAATTTGTTTGTATTTTCTGTATATATTTAATTCATTTGAATACTTTTTTAATTTATTATTTAAATCTTTTTGCTCCTGTAATTGTTTTTTTGACAATTTAATTTTCATATCTCCAAAATCGTCTTGTTTATTTGTAATGTTTTCCAATTCTTCCAATATTTTTTTAACATCTTTGTCCATATTATCATATTTTTCTTTGATTTCTATATATTCATTGTTAATTTTATCCAATAATTTATTATATTCACTGATTTCATCAATATTTTTTAATTTCAAGAAACTATTGTCATAAAAAGTATCATTATCTAATTTATTAACCAACGATTTTAAATAACTATGACCATCTAAACACATATTACTGGTTAATGTTTTAACATTACCATGCAATATATTTTTGAAATCACCTTCAGTTGGAAAATCATCTAAACTAAGTAATACTACATTACCAAAAGTATCCAATCCACGTCTGCCAGCTCTTCCTGCCATTTGACCAAAATCACTTGGATCAATATATTTGTATGTACCATGACAATTTTTCTTATAATTAGCTAACACACATGTTCTAGTTGGCAAATTTAATCCAACCGATAGTGTTTCAGTTGCAATAATTAACTTGATATATTTTCCATACATTTTTTCAACAACTTCTTTCAATAGAACATGCATTCCTGAATGATGATATGCAACACCTTTTATTATTAATTTTTTCAAATGATGATAACTATTACAAGGTTCTAATATATGTTTATATTGTCGTAAATAGTTGTCAAAAACATTTTCATTTTCAATGCCTTGTTGAACACTAATAACAGATTCAGTTATCATATCTGAATATTCTTGACATTGTTTCTTTGAAAAAACGAATATAATTGTTGGCATTAATCCGTCGTTTTCATTGCAAAACTTGTTCTTATGTATATCGTCGGATATCATGAATTTTATGAAATCATTAATTGTATATTTTGTGTTTTTGTATAACTCATATATATCTCCCGTTTTAAAGAATACATTTGGTTGATATTCTTTATTACTGTTTGATATTTGTACTAAATTTGATTCAAATGGAAATATAAAATTCTTCTTTTTCTTCATTATTTGACTTTCAGCATGACTATCTATATAGAAATAATATTGTAATGGAACAATACGTTTATTTGAAACTACAACTGACAATGGTTTTTGCTTGCATTTTTCAATCCAATTTCCAAATTCATATGGATTATTAATTGTTGCCGATAATCCAATTAATTGAGTTTCATTATTCATCAAAATAATTGTTTCTTCCCATATTTTTCCTCTGTTTTTCTCATTAATATAATGAATTTCATCTAATATTACACATGAAGTGTTTTTAATATATTCTGACTGCACAAATAACATATTGCGTAATATTTCAGTCGTAATAATAATTAATGTAGCTTCTTTGTTAATTTGGTTATCACCTGTCATTAATCCAACTGTTATATTGTATTTTGCCTGGAATTCTTTTGACAATTCTGAATATATTTGATTAGATAATGCCTTGACTGGACTTGTGTAAAATATTTTATATTCTGGATGCTTATAATAATTATATAATATAGCATATTTGGCAACTAATGTTTTTCCAGAGCTTGTTGGACAAGATACTAATACATTATTACCATTGTTTATGTTATTAAATGCTTCAATTTGAAACACATCATATTCAAATGAGTATTTGAGTAAATCATTGTTAAGTGACGTCATTCTTTTAATTTAATATAGTCACAATAAGTTAATTGATGGATGATCAATTTTTTTGGCAAAATAATATATACTGAAAATATTATATTATCACATGTAATATAACAAATATATATATATTGGTGCGTTTGCAAAAAAACGCATAATTTCGGTTATAAAAAAATTAAATCAATATAAAGTATAATATGTCCCCCAACAGTACTGTTAATGCTGCTCAAATTGACGGCGGTGCCAAAAAAAGAGGCCACTCTAAGTCTAAGGCCAGACGTGGATCCAAGGGCAAGAGAGAAGATGATGACATGAAGATGGCTGGTGGTGCCAGACATAGAAAGCGTTCGGCCTCTAAGGATAAGGCTGCCAAGCCCCAAAAGAGACGTTCCAAGTCTAAGTCCAAGTCTAAGTCTAAGTAAATAATTTTTTATTTATTTAATCAATTAATTTTTAGCTACTAATTTCTATTAATACAAGAAATTATTAATTTTCATAATATAATGTTATTAACCGAATTATTCAAGTGTAATGTTAATTTAATTATTAAATGTGATTTATTTCCAAAATCATATTTACCAAAAGTATTCGAAGTGGTTGATGATAATCATTTTAGATATCGTTTGAATGAAGATATTTATTGCACTAATTCTAAAAATATTTGTAATAAAATGTCATTTGATATTTTATTTTATCTTGAAGTTAGAAATGAATATATAGCATTGTGTTTTTGTGAAAATGATTCTATGTTTTTTGAATATAACAAGTTAATTTACACAATTAATCTAATGACTATATACAATTTAATACACTACTATTTTGATAAAATAGCTAATTATTACACAATGGAAAATATTTATCCAATAGATTGTATTAAATCATTGACAACATCTAATGGAAACATAAAAATAATTAGTGACAAGGAGAAATCAATAATTAAAAACATTTGTGTTTCTGGACCATATATTTTACCATCAGTTAAAGATTGTATGATGAAATATTATGATGATCAGAAAAAAGGCATTCAATTTTATGAATTTAGCATAAAAACATTGAATAATAATTGTTATTATTATTTAACTGGTAGAAATATGTTATTATTCGAATGATAAATCCAAATTATTTTTATGTCTAATTATATTTCCACTCTTAAGATTTAAAACTGATAATTGATCTAGTAATTTTTCAAAAGACGGATATCTCATTAATTTGACTGACTTAAGATATTTTGGATATTTTAAAAATTCATTTAAATTAACTAATGCATCATATTCATATTGGGCATCACCAATAGATATTATATTGATATATTTATTCATATTATTTGTTATTTTATTAAATGTGGCAATTTTCCATAATGTATCAGGTAATTGATCCTTAAAATTATCACGTGCTGAATATATTTCTATATTCTTTCGTTTAATTAAATCTGCTGTGTTTGGTAAATATTGCATTGTATATTTAATCCAATTTAAACTGGCATTTGTTACAATCATCACTTTTCCCTTGCCCATAAAATTATTCAACAAATTATAATTAATATTATCTAATTTATCCAACATTAATCTTATATTTCTAGATAATACTGTTGATGATAACCCATTTATTTCAGTTGTTGGAAATAAAGTATCATCCCAATCAAATATAGTCAATGTATTGTGTTTATTAATAGGATTATAAACGACATATTTATTCATATACTATATCAGTCCATAAAAGTATTTATCTTATCTTTATATAGCTTATACAAAGATTCTTTGTAATTTGGAATGGCAAATATTATGTATTTAAACATATGATTATATTTGAATAAACAGTAATTAAAAACATTGATAATGTCATTTTGTGGTAATTTATCATCAATTCCATATGGTGTCAATATTAATGAATTGCAATTTGCTTTTATTGCAATTTGAAATATTGTTTCCAGTATTTCCAATGTTTTTAAATAATCATTTGATGATAATATTTTATCATTATCAATAAATACTGGCTTGCAAAGATTTGCACATGATATTAAGACTATATTTGTTAATTCAGTCTTTGGATTATCAATAAAAACTAAATTATCGTTAACAATTTTAGTTATCAATGAAATTTTCGGGGAACATACACATTCATATCCATCAGATATTGGAAACTCATCATTATCACATGAAAATAATTTGCAAAAATTAGTTCTCATTGGAATTAACGGATCATATATACCATTTAATGATTGCATTGAATTTCCACTAAATTCAATTGATAAATTTTGCATAACTGCAATGTTTAATTTCTTATCATGTGCCAGTTCATCAACAATATTTAAAGCGTGATCATTAATTACCAATATTTCAGCTAAATTTTTTGGTTCAGATAATTCAAATGACGATTCATATTTAACTTTTATTGATCTCGGTAATTTATTATTTTCAAATAAATTATTCGCTATTCTTATAGTGTTTGACATTATAAATCTCTTATCAGTATCACGATTATTCATGATATTGTTAACATTAAATATATCAATCTGACGATTTTTATTAGATTTCATTAATATAAAATAAATTTAACTAAAAAAACATTAAAAAATACTCGTTATTCCTTCAAATGTTTTTTTATATATTTGTATATGGCATATTTAACAATAGATTGATTATTAGGTAAATCAACCCATTCAATACTTGATTCTCTCAATACTTTTTCAAGTATTTTCTTAACTTTATTTTCAGTTAAAATATGATGTTTAATATATTTTACTTTAGCTTTAATGGTTTCATGGTATAATGAAGGACTAGTCATTTTCAATTCAGCCATTTTCTTTTTTTCTTCATCAATTGATTCTTGTGTATGTAATGGTATTATTAATCCATTGTCAGATTTGAGATAATCAAATAATTTGGGAAAATCATATATCCATTTTTTCAAAAATCTATCATGGATATAGTCATTTACTTTTTTCTGTACAAAATAGTTGTCATTAATGCCATTGTTCTTAAACAATGAAGGGACTATACCATCAACAGTGTATACTGGAGCACGAGTAATTGGAATATATATTTGATGCGGGGGGGTAACAACAGTAGGTGGAACAATTCCTAACATTTGTGGAATTGATGGTGATTTTGGTTGAGGAGGAGTTATAACTACTGGAAAAGGTATTGACATTATAATATAATATGTATATAATTATTTTTTATTGAGTGACATCATTATTTTATTTACACAATATTCACTAAGATATTGGTCAATATATTTGTTTATTGAAATTATGCGACCTTCTTTAGAATCTTTAACAACATCTATTGATTTTAAAAAGCTTTGTACGTTATTAAAACTAATTAATTTATCGGTCATATATTGAATTCTTTCTTTAATATACTCATTCTTTTTTAGGGTATTATTTTCTGGGTAAACAAATAATATCATATCATCAACATATCCAACATATGGATATAAAAATATATACATTGTTTGATAATAATAATGTAATGATTCGACAAAAAAATTGACATAAAATATATTGTCATGCAACACATTAAATACATAAACTTTTTCCGCCAAATGTAATACTCTTTGTCTCGCTGTAAATGAATTAGATGTATTTGCTATATATTCTAATGTATCAGTAAATGTGTATATGTTATAAATGTTTTTCAATAATGATTCATATGAATATACTAAATAATTTGCCCTGAATATATTATAATTTATATCGATTTCAGATAAATTAGATATTTCATTACATTTATCCATATTTTGTTCATTATCATTATCGTCTTTGTAAGATAACACTGGACAAACGTTATCATCTGGATTTAATTTTTCATTATCAATGGTTTGAATATAAAAAGGATGAATCATGTCATTTTTTTTGTATTCTGTATATCTTGAACATACTCCAATGCAAGGATTATTATTTTTGGACATGTTTATATAATTATTGATGAAAATGGAAAATGATGCCGATGAAATTTTACCAAGAATATGGTTAGGTAATTACAAATCAAGTATTAATAGTGATTTTTTACATACAAATAATATTAATTATGTTATAAGCATAACAAAAACAAATGATGATTTATGTGAAAATATATTTTATTTAATTGTTCCAAAATCAGATCATGAATTATGTTCAACTGAAAATACAATTCTTGAAAATATTTTATTACATATTAAATATGTAATCAATAATACAAAATCCTCAATATTAATAAATTGCAAAAAAGGCCATCATCGATCTGCAAGTATAATTTTGGCATATATGATAAAAAATTTAAATATTGACTATTATGATGCCGTTAATTATATTAAGAACATACGACCAAGAGCATTAAGAAGACAAACTTGTATGTTAGACAATGTCATTCAGTACATTTGTCGTTAATAATATCATTAATAATATCATTTTGTCTATTAATTAATATATTATCTATACTTGTTCCAAATGTTTCATTTGTGTTTAGTTCTGAATTATTATCTTTGGTTTTAATTACTTGATATTCATTATCTAAATTAACATTAATATTTACAGTGTTTAAGATGATATTTAATTCATCAATATAATCATTGCATTCTTGTTCAGAATATTCATTAATATTTTTTAATATTTTATTGATTAAATTCTTTATATATTCTAGATTTGACAATATTAATTTATCACTTATCATTATCAATATTGCATAACACATTTTTTCTAATTCTTTCTTAATGTCAGTCACTATAAAAACATTATTATCATATAAAGACAATATTTTATCACATGTTTCATTAATTTCATCAATTCTCATTTTATAATCATTTATGGTTACTGGTTTCCCATCGATTCCATTAATATGTAACCACAACAGAACGTTATCAATGTAATATTTTAATTGATCAATGTGATCTGATGATAATTTTAATTTATTTGAATCTAATATTTCAAATATATTGTAACATAAGTTATGTATATTGTTTTTCATTTCTTTTATTTCATTAATTTCCGGATCAGATAAACCACTAAATCCATTAGTTAATTTATCAATATCATCAACAATATTTTCATCAATAACAATATCGTCTGGATCATCACCATGTATTCTTGTTCCCAATGTTTTATTACCCATACATTTAATATCGCTAGATTCTGTTTGTTTTAAAATTAACATTCCATATCGTTTACGGATTTTATTTAAAATTTCTGTATATTCTTCAATAGATCTGTCTTTCTTTTCATCCAACCATATTTCAATGTCTTTTATCTCATTTCTGATAATATTAATATCATCTTGTTTTAATTTAGTATTTTCATGATCCAAATTATATATGATTATTTCACATATATCTTTTATTTGATACAATGACATTTTCTTATTTTTTTCTAATTCATCAATGGCTTCTCTTTCTTTAGACTCCCTAATAATTCTATTAATATCGTCTTGTGATAATCGTGATTTATTACTTGTGACAATAATTGATCCTTGGTTTTGCGAATCAATTTCAATAGCGGATACTGATGTAATCCCATTTGCATCAATTGATATAGTTACATTAATTTCGGGTATTCCCCTTTTTTTGGGTTCTATACCAGATATTTCAAATTCTCCTAAAAACATATTGTCTTTACATAAAATACGTTCTCCTTCATATATTTTAATAATAACTGATTCACTATCATCTGTATCAGTTGTGTATTTTTTTGTAACACTATGTGGAATATGTGTATGTTTAGGTACAATAAATCCCATAATCCCACCATGTAATTCAACTCCCAATGATAAACTTGTTATATCAAGCATTGTAATTGATTCTGAAAATGGATCATCTTTATTAGTTAGTATATATCCTTGGATGGCGGCACCGGCGGCAATTGCTTCATCTGGATTAATTGTGCAATTAGGTTCTTTGTTAAATTTATGACTAATAATAGACCTAATATGTGGTATTCTTGTCATTCCACCAACTAATAATACTTCATCAATATCGTCTATTGTTAATTCAGCCGAATGTAATGCATCCTCAATAGGGGCTATTGATCTGATAAATAAATCTGAACATATTTTTTCGAAATCATTTCTTGTAATTGGTATTAATAAATCTTTGTTGTCATAAAAATCTTTAATTCCAATTGTTGTTTTGATATTTGTTGATAATATTTTTTTAGTGTTTTCACATTGTATACGTAACTTTTGTAAATTAACGGACGATATTGATAATGATTTTATGTTATGCTTTTTCTTAAAAACTGATAAACAAAATTGCATTATTCTATTGTCAAAATCAGTTCCTCCAAAATATGATATTCCAGCTGATGATAATACAGAAAACGTCCCATTGTCAATTTCCAATATGGAAACATCTAATGTTCCTCCTCCAAAATCATAAACTAAAACTTTCATTTCTTTATTTTTATGAGTTTGTGATCTAGTTATTAAACCATATGCTAACGATGCAGCAATTGGTTCATTGATTATTCTAATACAATTTAATCCGGCAATAGTGGCAGCATCTCGAGTTGCTTGTCGTTGTGAATCAGTAAAATGTGCTGGTATTGTAATGACAACATCAGTAACATCTTGATTTAAATATCTTTTTGCATTATTTTTTAATCTTGATAACACTGCTGCAGAAATTTCTTCAGGTGTTATAATTTTATCATGTGATATAAATGCAATATCATTAGTTTCGGTTTTATGTACTTGATATGATAATAATTCTAATAAATCTTGAACATGTTCATCATCATATTTTCTTCCAATCAATCTTTTGACTTCATAAAACACATTTTCAGTGTTAATATCTTTTTGATTTTTAGCATCATGACCAATGTATCTAGTTATATTAGTATATGCAACATAACTTGGAACGGTTCTATTTCCATATTCATCGGGAATTATTTCAAGATTATTATTTCTCCAAATAGCTGCACATGAATTAGTTGTACCTAAATCTATACCAATTATAAGATTTTCATTAATTGAAATATTTTCAGTATTGTTATCAAAATAATCATTCATTTTTATAAATGAATATGAATTATTAAATTAAATGAAATAACGAATTAATAACTACCAGTTGGATAAAATAATTTAGGTTGTGGAATATTGGATTGTGATTTATTTGGAACAATATCATCCGGATGTTTGTTATATTGTAATAACCATTCAGCAAACTTATTCATATCTCGTGCATTATATAGATTATCAATGATATTTTCAGGAATCATGTTTTTCCATATATATGTACCGTATTGATTAGGATCTTTTAAATCTTGCATAAATTGTTGTAAATGTGATAATTCTATTGGCTCTTCAATTATTGGTTCTTGATTAACTTTGGGATAGTTTTCTAATTTGATTGTATTGTTTGTATGAAGATCATGTAATTTTAACTTTTCCATATTTTCTTTTTTGATTGTTGGTGTAAATTCCTCTTGATTCTCGTATATATGATATAATAAAACAGAAAATATGATAATCATTAATGGGATGATAATCATGTCGAATAAATTTAAAATTATGAACACAACCAATATAATAATTCCAATTCTTGCAACACTATTTAATTTGTTTGATAAATTTGTATCATGATAAGGTAATATATGCAAATTATCAAATAATTGTGAGAAATCATATATCCACAATTTTGATTTTTTAGGTGAATTGTCAGAGCTCATTATATATAAAAAGCAATAATAATAATCATTGTAACATTATGATTATAATGAATAAATTTATTTGTTATGGAGAAGTACATGAAATTTTATTCAGTTTAAAAATCAAGTGTTTGGGATATATTTTTAGTGAGCTAGAGGGCATTTTTTAATATGCGCTGAATCCATAGTTAAATGTACTCCAAGAAAAGCCATTTACACCCGAGCAAGCACCACATCCGACTCTTCCACCAACAGTGCTGTTGTTGTTATATAACCAACTGTTTCCACCACCATTGCAATTGCCACAACTTCCACATCCCGTGTTGCAGAAATCACAAGTTCCTGCTTTAGGTCCACAATTCTTAACACATTTTCCTGGAGTAGGAGATGATCCACATTTAGTACAAGTCATATTATACTTTACTTATAATAAATAAATATAGTTAGGTATATGTTATATGCCAACTTTATTTAAAAAATGTACAATTAAAACATAACTATTTATAAGCATAAATATATATCAACTAAAAAACGCAAAATAATTAAGTAAAATTAATATATTGTCCTATTGTTATTGTCAACATATTTGCAAATATAGCCTTCAGCTGTCTTTTTTGTTATTCCTGTTGCTGCACATTGTATAGCTTTAATACCAATATTAAATCTCTTTGATGCATCTTCAACACATTGAAAAACATATTTTTTATTAGTAACAAAATCAGTGATTTCAACACGTTTTCCATTTGCATGTAAACTATTTTGTTTAGGTGTGCACCATTCTAAATTGGAAACATGATTATTTGATCTATTCGAATCTTTATGATTTACATATTGTGTATTTTCTGAATAATAATCAAATAAATATGTAAATGCAACTAGTCTGTGCAATGTATAATTGTGATTTTTATTATCATGCTCATTTCGTAAATGTACAAGATAATATTCTTGATTATATTGTGCACTCATAACTTTTTTGGTTTTTCTATTTATGACAGATCCATATTCATTAATCATGTATACGGATGACACATGATATTCATTAAAACGAACATAATTAAAATTTTTGATGTTATTTTTATGTAATATTTTATCATATCTCCATATAAATCCATTTGCATCATCTAATTTATTTTCACAACAATCTATTATCGGTTGTGTATCTTCAATGTTTAACATTATTCCTAAACTTTTAATGGATTTAAATTGTCTTATGAATACATCATTCAATGTAAACATATTAATGCGTTCATATTTAATGATGTTTTCTCTATCCACGTTGATAGAATTTTCAGATCTGGTTGCTTCACGCAAATTGTCGATGTAATTATTTTTTTTATTGCGATCAATGTGATCAATAACATTATCTTTATCGATTTTACCTCTAAACGATGTATATGTTAATGAATGTATTGAATATAATGTTTTACCAATACTGACTCTGTAATAATCATACAATATTACTTTTTTAAGTAACATATTATTTTTAATGGAATAAACATCTCCATAATTAGATATTACATATTTGTTTGAACTTACACATAATGGTGTCCAAATTTTGTCGGTCTCAAAAAGATCAGGTCTTAATTCCATATAGTTATCAATGGTTAATTTAACAACATTATCAATACTAAAATTTCTAATGTCATTATCTTTATAAAAAATATAATCTCTATCATTAATATCTCCAATAAATATTTTATAAAATAATTTCTTGATACATAACTCTTCATCAATAAAGTTTTTGTTGAACAATGATATTCTAGCCAAGTCTTTTTTAACATAAATTGTTATGTTGTTATTGGTTATAATATTATAAACTGTTCCATTGTTTCCAAAAATATAAAATGGATATTCTTGTAATATTACTTTTGATTTTCTTGTCAATGGATAAATTGTGTCCTTTAAAGATACAATATCAATATCCTCATGTGTTTTCATAATAAATTGATTAATTAACATATTGGATGTTGTAACTTTAATATTGCTTAATAATAATTTGGAGTTATAATTGATAATTTCCATCTTGTCAAATGATTGTATTCTATGAACAAACATTTCAAATAAAAATTTTTCTGCATTTATTTTTACATATTTACCATTACAATCCATTAGATTAACATAATGATATTGTTTTTCTTTAATTACTGCAACTAAGCTATTTGTTTCTATATTGTATATGGTACAGTTGTTACAAAATATATAATTTGGATATTTTTCATGTGTTTTATATACAAGTGTATTATCAGTATAATTTATATAATCACTGTAAAGATTATTATCATTGACAAATGTTTTACCAATTGTAATACTTTCTATATTATCAAACAATTTGTCATCATTCAAATTATCATATGTAACATTAATACCAAATATATTTTTAATGTATTTGATAGCATTGATGTCACGTGCAACGTTGTTGATATCATTTAATTTGCATGTGTATCTTTCATTTTTTTTAGAAATCTTCATATATTTCTTACTTGCAATACCATAAATTTTTCCATCTGATTGAAATACGTATTTTGGAAATTTACTTAATATTACTTTATCAAAAGTAGTAATTGGTGTATCGTCTCCTAAATATTCAATTTTTGGTAATTTAGATTCATCATATGATGGTAAAATTTCAAAATTTTCTAATGATAAATTATTAACATCGTTGTTAATTAATGATATTTTATTATTATTATCAATTTTATCAACAAAACAACGATAATAAGTTTCAACCCAATCAATTAAAATTATTTTATTATTATTGTTACTTACACGAACTGAAAATTTATTGCCTTTAAATGTTATTGAAACTGGTTTATTTGTATTCATGTTAATTATTTTCTTTTGTGATTTAGAAATTACATATTTGCTAAAATTGATATCAATTATATATTCACTATTTTGTGGCTCAATATCATTGGATTGTGTATCAAGTATAATTGCGTCTAAATAATTGGTTCTGTATTTTAAGTTGTTAATGAATAAATTATCCCAAGATACATTAAACATATTACCATCTTTATGACAAATATTATCCTTGTGTTTAATATTGGCAATAAAATATTTATATATAAATCTTGATGCATGTGTGTCTTTACCTAAACCACTTGCAACGTATGGATAATTGTTTTTATCACGTATATTATATGTTTCATTTGTTATTGTATTTGAAAAAGTCCCATTTTTATGTGCTAACAAATATGGGAATTGTTCTGTTATAACCTTATTTTTCTCACATACTTTATATATTTCTCTATCTTTTGGCACAAATTCAGTATCATCATCTAATGTAATTTTTATTAAATCTGTGTATGTGTCATAACTTTTTTTATGTACTACAATATCATTTTCACATAATTCATAATCTATGAATTTAGAGTACATTAATCGAGATAAGTTAATTTCATTATCATTTATCTTAATGAAATTATTATGTTCTATCCTATACGAATCAATAGTTACATTGTTAACAACATCATACACAACTCCAGTGTTTGATATAATTATATTTGGATAATCATACAGTAAAATATATTCCTTTGATGATTTTTTAACTACTTTAAATGTATCTTCTGTTATGTAATTTTTGTACATATTGTTGTTGAAAGACAAAATATCTTTAGTTTTTGTTTTACATTTTGATAATTTAACAATCGAAAACTTAATATCATCAAGATCAATCATTTAATATATTCATGTATAGTTAATATTAAATCATTAATTAAATTTTTCACTGATAAAAAACAATCAAACAATTAATTTATTACTTTTGACACATTGAGCAAATTTAAAATTGCAAAATAACTTTTCAAGTAGCTTTGGTCCACATTGTATATCACAACAATAATTATATATACATAATATAATATCATCTGCTCGATACTTATAATTTTGACATTTATAAATATCAGCAATAACGCTGTCGCATTGATTAATATCTGAACATAAAATATTAATACAATACCACGCTGTTACTTCATTTGTTACATCAATATTTTCATTTAGATATGAAAAATAATTATTGTTTATATCAAGAATATCTCTACAAACTGTGTTTGATAAAAATTTATGTGGTATTGATAATATGAATTTATTAATCATATTAAAATCCTTTTCCGAAAAGTTACCACTTTTGATTGTGTCTCTCATAATATCAATTATTTGCGCAATGATATCATTTGAATCGGGAAATATAAACACATAATTAATAAATACATCATAATTAGCATTCATAAATATCATCCAGTCAAACAATGGATTATTGTGATTCAAATATGAATTTAAGACATCTATTAAATACATAATTCCGTCTTGATAAAATATTTCTTGACAATATTCTTTTGCAAGTAAGTAGTTTTCATTTGATATTAATTTATTAATAATGTTTGACAACGATTCTTTATCATTACTAACTTTGAATCTTTTCATTTGATAATGTATGAAATTATATCATATGTCTTTTTATTTTCATTTTTTAGTAAATAATAATTTACAAATTATCGAAGCTTCATTTTTGAAAAATCAATGATAATCAATTGATGTAATCTAGATTTAATTAGTACAGTTATTTTGAATTACAAAATAACTTTTCAATTAATTTTGGTTCATATTCCATATCACAAAAGTAATTACATATAAGTGAAATAATTTCTCCTGACCGATCCTTATATTCTTTACAATTATGAATATCTGCAATAATGTTATCGAATCGATTATTATCTGCATGTAAAATACCAACATAATACCATGCAATTAAATCATTTGTTACATTAATATTTGCATTTAAATATGAAAAATAATTATTATTTATACCAATAATATCTTTACAAACTTCATTTGATAAAAATTTATGTGGTATTGACAATATAAATTTATTAATAATATTTAAATCCTTGTCTGAATGAATATTACTTGCAATTTTGTCTCTCATGACATCAATTATTAGCTCGACTATAACACCTGAATCAGGAAATATAAATATGTAATTAATAAACATATCATAATTAGCATCCATAAATATCATCCATTTAAATAATGAATCTGTATTATTTATATATGTATTTAATACGTCTATCAAATATATAATTCCGTCATCATTAACTATTTTTTGACAATATTCTTTTGCAAGCAAATAGTTTCTATTTGATATTAAATTGACAATGATATTTGACAACAATTCATTATCATTAACTTTTTCCATTTATTAATAAGTAGAAATACATCATATGACTTTTATTTTTCATTTTTTTGTAATTAATACTGATATTTTCTTGCAAAATTATCAAATATTACTAAACAGTAAATTAAAAATTGGACGATATTAATAATAAATATCGTGTTTAAGGCTCGCAAGCTCGCCGAAGCATCATTTGTTGAAACTGGGAATTTAGATGATATTAATAATAAATATCGTCTTATCGACTCGCAGGAGCATCATTTGTTGAAACTTGGGATTTGGACGACATTAATAATTACCAAATAAATATCGTCTTATCGGCTCGCAAGCTCGCCAAAGCATCATTTAATAAACACAAGATTTGGACGATATTAATATTTACCAAATAAATATCGTCTTATCGGCTCGCAAGCTCGCCGAAGCGTCATTTAATAAACACAAGATTTGGACGATGTTAATATTTACCAAATAAATATCGTCTTTTCGGCTCGCAAGCTCGCCGAAGCGTTATTTAATAAACACAATATTTGGACGATATTAACATTTACCAAATGAATATCGTCTTATCGGCTCGCAAGCTCGCCGAAGCATCATTTGTTGAAACTTGGGATTTGGACGATATTAATAATTACCAAATAAATATCGTCTTATCGGCTCGCAAGCTCGCCGAAGCATCATTTAATAAACACAAGATTTGGACGATATTGATATTTATCAAATGAATATCGTCTTATCGGCTCGCAAGCTCGCCGAAGCATCATTTGTTGAAACTTGGGATTTGGACGATATTAATATTTATCAAATGAATATCGTCTTATCGGCTCGCAAGCTCGCCGAAGCATCATTTGTTGAAACTTGGGATTTGGACGATATTAATATTTACCAAATGAATATCGTCTTATCGGCTCGCAAGCTCGCCGAAGCGTCATTTAATTAAATTTGGATTTGGACGATATTAATATTTACCAAATTATTATCCTCTTATACAGACTATATCAATACATGTCATCATTGCTCGATCTAAATCACTAAATATTGTCAATATATAGACTGTATCAATAAATATAGTCATTACACAGACCATGTTAATTAATTAATGCATATTTGTAGATAAATATTGTCATCATGTAAAAGTACTTAATTTGCATAAAATAAACACAAAATATATGTCAAATAATAACGTCACGGTTCGTTAAATACTCGTCGATAATGTATATATTAAAACATGTCAGTAAATTGATTATGAATATTATTAATATCGTCGTTGTGCAAACTATATTTAGTTAATTATGCTTCGTCGAGCTTACAAACAAATGAGATACATAAATTTAGTAAATGCTAATTATATTCAAATAATGGTGTCATTATTAAATAATGACAATTGTCATAATAAGACTATATTTAATTATTAATAAATAAGTGTAAATAAATATCTTCATTAATAAAACTACATTTAATTTATAAACAAATATTTGTGTTGAATAACTGTGTTTAATTGTTGATAAAATAATTCATATGGTTTTGAAAAAAAATCACAAATATTTACAAATATAATCCAAGTATAACAATATCCGTTTGTTAATACACAATTAAGCATGTGTATGAAATTTATTTGCCGTAAAGTGTTTAGAGAACCATGACACTCATTATTAATACATGTATTAAAACGCCAATAAATTCAGTCAACCATAAACATTTGTAAATAAATATCGTCGTTAATAGAACCATATTAAATTGTTGATGAACATTTATTTGACGTTAATATATAAACAGTCATTAATAAATTAAAATAATCAGCACAACAACAATATTTATTTAACATTGTTTGTAAGAAAATATACCAATTGTATCAAATAAATACTTAATAACACAGTCATTACCATTTTTATAAACCTGTTTATATGCATAATTATGGTTTGATTGAAAATCTTGTTTTGTCAATCCAATTTCTTGATGTAAATATTTAACAACATCAATATGACCATTTCCGCAAGCCCGTCGACATGCTTCATTATCTTCTGATTAAAATCTTCTTTTGTTAATCAAATTTCTTTATGTAAATATTTAACAACATTAGGATGTTTGTTTACACAAGTCAATATACATGCGTGATTATTTCTCGATTAAAAATCTTCTTTTGTTAATCCAATTTCTCCATGTAAATATTTAATAACATCAAGATATTTGTTTACACAAGCCCATCGATATACATAATTATTACATGATTGAAAATCTTGTTTTGTCAAGCCAATATTTTGATGTAAATATTTAACAACATTAATATGATTTTTGTCACAAGCCAGTTTACATGCATAATTATCATCTGATTGAAAATCTTCTTTTGTTAATCCAATTTCTTGATGTAAATATTTAACAACATTAAGATGACCATTATAACAAACCAATTGACATGCATAATTATTACATGATTGAAAATCATGTTTTGATAATCCAACTTTTTGATGCAAATATTTAACAATATAAATATGACCTTTTTGACAAGCCATTCGACATGCATAATTATTATCAGATCGAAAATCTTGGTTTGTTAATCCAACTTTTTGATGTGAATATTTAACAATATCAACATAACCATTTTCGCAAGCTAATCTACATGCATTGTTCAATCGAAAATCTTTGTTTGTTAATCCAACTTTTTGATGTAAATATTTAACAATATCAACATAACCATTTTTGCAAGCTAATCTACATACATTGTTCAATCGAAAATCTCGTTTCATCAATTCAATTTCTTTATGTAAACATTTAACAATATAAATACAACCTTTTTTGCAAGCATTTGTTATATAATTAATTAATTCGTCACGACTTATTAAATTGACAATATAATCATGCAAAAATCTCAACATGTAAACATTTGCATATTTAAATGTCTTTCTAATCAACAATATTATGTCATTACTATTTAGTTGATATAATATCGGTACTATGTGTATATTTTGTTCAATACATTTTGTGATAATTTGTGTATTTCGTTGATTTAAGAATTTTGAATATTTTTTGATAATTTTTACATTCTTTGAATTAATATTATTTATGTTCAATTGATTCCAACAAGATATATTATTACCAGTGCAAACATGTCTTTTAGTATTATATAATATATATTTATGTGAATTTACGTTAATATCAACAATATCCATTATGTGTTACTGTGATGTGATATTATCGTTTATAAATTAATATTTTCAATTTTTTTGGCATTATTTAATGTCATTGGGAATTTAGACGATATTAACAATTACCATATAATTATCGTCTTACAAACTAATTCACCTAAAATTAAATTAATGATAATATTATAATGGAAGTTATATCCGAATTAATTATTGAAATCATATTGATTCCAATTGGTTACATATGGTGTGCATTTATTTCAATATCTGCAAGAAAACATTTTAGAAAATCATTAAAATTTCTAAAAGTTATGATTAACAATTATGTTAATATAATACAAAAAGAACTCAATAATGATGTTGATTTGTATAATAAAATTAAAGACACCATAAATTATAATACATATGATCTTATTCAATATAAAAATCATAAATTCACAACAAAGATAATATCATCATTTGAAAGATTTATTGAAGATAATGATAAAGAAATTGATGGTTATGATGATTTCATCAAATATTGTAATTGTGTAAAAAGTAATGGTAATTTACTTAAATATCATGATATGATTAATTACATTAATTATGTAGGACAAATTTCTGTTGATATTGATAATATTTCGTTACCTGGAAATAATTGGAAATTAACAATGATAACAAATAATAATTCGTTAAATGAACCATTTAGAATATTGTTACACATTAATAATTAATCATTTATTTTTTCAAGTGCACTTCTGCAAAATGGACATTTGGCTTCTTGTTTACCAATCGACCTATTTCCACAATCAATACAAATATCTGCATTGCAACATTTCCATGTATATTTCTGATTATTATCAATATTTTCTTGACACAATGAACAGTAATAATTATCACAATTAATAACTAACATATTATCAATGTGATTCTTTTTAATTGGATTTTTTGGTTCATAGTCATTATCGTCATTGTGATTTATATTCCTAGTGTTATTGTTATGGATTCTTAAATTTCGACGATAATAATTTATCACATTGTTTGCATCATGTTGTTGTGCCAAAGATATTAACACACTATTTTCAATCATAAAATCTTCTTGAGTAAAATGCAAATCCTTATGTAAATACTTAATACTTCTGATATTATTTTTGATCGTTGCATTTTTTAAGAAACAATTGTTTCCTCGTTTAAAATCATTTGATGTAAAACCAATATCTTGTAAAATTATATGTAAATTATAGAACATCATGTTTGTGCATATAATTTTATACAATTCGTCATCATTGTTAATTAAATCTTCTTTAGTAATTTTGTAATGTTCGAATATTTTTTTATAGAAATCAGTGTCTTGAATATCTATATAATTAATATTGTTGAATAATTCTTCTTTTGTAAAATCATATTTTAACAAAACTTTTATAAAATCTATGTGTTTAATTAATTTATTGATGATAATTAGATTATTTTCTAATAACATTTCTTTATTTACTAGATTTTGTGACAGTAAATAATCAGATGTCATTAATGGATCTGAAATTGATAATTCATACACAAGTTTATATATTTCATCTGATGACATATTGACTAGATTCACATTGTCGATAATGTATCGTGAAGAATAACTATGTTTGGCTAATTTTATCATTGTGATATAGTCATTTGGTATGCAATTAATTTTATTTAACCACATTAATGATTCTGATGATCCAAAATATTCTAAATGGTTAAAATTTAATTGATAATTATTGATATCGTCTGATGATATGTAATTATTATTGAAAAGAAATAATAATGTTTTATATGATATTGTCATTGTGTTGTTTAATTTAATGCTTAATATATTTTTATCATGTAGATATCTAATTAACTTATATGCTCCGTTAGAACTTTCAGTGTTATTTTTATCAAATTTATCAAAAGCAGCATTGAAAAATTCATGTAACCATATATTCGAAAATATTGGTTTAATGTCATTAATTTCCATTAATTTCTTAATGAAAAATTTTATATAATCTGTTGACTTGTGCAATAAATCTTTGATATTTATTTTAGATAATATGACATCAATATTAATCATGTCATAAATATTATATTTCTGTAGAAAACTACTTATATCGTCAATACTATCGTCGATATAAATCAGACATTTTCCAATAATTAGTGCATCAAGTTTTGAAACAATAAATTTTAATGTTGATAATGATGTCGTAAAATCATAGTCAATGATTATATCATGACCATCTAGTAATTTACATATAGTCTTATATGATAATTGATAATATGAACCGTCTAGTATTTTTTTAACGACATAATTAACATTGTCATTCGTTAACTTATCTATAAAAATTAGTCGTGGTAAATTGTGTTTAATACTAAAATCAATAATTATATTCATGTCATGTGATTTAATATTGTTGATTAATTCATTATAAACTATATTTTTGGGTGAACATATTGTAAATCCACAAAAATATAATTTATCTTCGATGTCCATACTCTCTATAAATTTTTTGCAGTTTATTAATTGTATTTCATTAATACAATTGACGTCAAAATATCTTATTAAATTGTGTAAAACAAGTTTGTGTTTTCGATAATCGCAATATTCATCATAATCATTATGGTTACATGAAAAAGTATCATTGTAATCAGATGATATGACTATACCATAATTACAAACAATATCACAAAATATAATTACTGGTTTTTTCAATGGTTTGATCTTCATCTCATTAATTAAATAACTTATGTCATTTTTATTTTCAATAGTCATTAGCAATTTTCTGTCATCCATTTTCATTATTATGTCTGTCGGTAATTCGTGATTTTCATGCAACAATTTAATTACATTAAAATCAATATATTCATAATCATCAAATATATCATAATTAATATCAAGTTTAATGTATGTAGATATGTTTTTTAGAAAATTAACATCATCGAGTGCACGTTCAAGCACAATTTTATCATTTGTCAAACAACAAAATAAGTTCACAAATTTTAATAATTCGTAACATTCATAATCAATGACGATATCTAAAAAATCCTTAATTTCATCATCATATCTGTCAATACTTGCGTCAATATCAACAATTGATTTTAAGCAACTACAGTGATATGTTAAAGTAATTAATTGTTTGGTTGTGTATTTACCATTCATTGTCATTATTTGATCTATAATTGATATATTCTCATTATCATCAGACATTTTTTTGTATAACAATACACACATATTACTCGATAAATAATTGTCAATTTTTTGCATTGTTATTGTCAGTATAAAAAACAATATACACATATAATGTTTATGTGTTAGACTAAATCAGGAAGTAAAATTATTTTGCAATAAGATAATCAGATCTAATAATTTGATCATCGGATTTTACAATTTGTTTATTTGTGTTGAATGAAAATAACGGTGGTGTTTTTAGTAATGGTTGGACAATAATTCCATTGACTGTGGATAGAGAATTTCCATGTATTTTCCATCCTTGTTTTATATGTTCATTAATAATAGCATCAAATTCCTCATAATTTTTACAATTTTCATTTGTAATTGTTTTATATTCTACATCTCCTCTAATTTTCATTGTTATATAATATGTGTTATAATTTAAGACATTTAATTTATTATCTGAATATTCATTCATGACAATATTTTATTTTTGTGATAAAAAAAAATGAAATAAAAATCCTTAAGAAACATACGGTTACATAGTGTTAAAATGTCTGTTTTAACAAATAAATCATCTCCATTTGAATTTTATAGTCATTGGAAAATACAAAGCGAAGATTATTATGATTTAACTGATCATGAAAATATTGTTTATGACGAATGGCGTCATGTATCTTATACATATGATAATATATTGAGTTATTATACTTTTGCAGAATTATTGAGAAAAAATGATAGTTACACATGTATTACACATAACACAAAATTAATCAAAGATATTTATAAGGCAAATAATTTAATAAACGCAACATTACGTATGTTTACTGATTTACAAGACACATATGATATGGAATTGTCTTTAATGAAAATGTTTTGTGAAGCTTTTGAAGAAAACAATTGTAATAAAGATACAACATGGAACAAAATGATATTATATTTAACAAATCATATAGTTGATAAATGTAAAATAGTTGAAATTGTGTTTAATTAAATATGCGTTTAATTTATTGGTGATAAATTTGATTAATTTATTTATTCTATATATAATGACGACACTCAATGCTAAATATGTTAAATGTATGTATAATGGAGATAATGGTATAGTATCTCCAACAAAAGGCGACGAACCATTTAATAACCCGAAGAAATTGGATGAAACTGAATGGTATAATGACAAATGTAAAACATATATTTGTGGTTTAGATGCAGATTGTATTAAAAAATTAGGTCCTATAATGGCAACTAGAAATGACAACTCATTTTTTGATAATGTTAAAAACTACACAAATTGTATGTGCACTAAAATCGACAACACAAAATCAATTGAAGTAAACAATCAGAATAACAATCCAACATGTAAATCTTCTACGTGTAAATCTGATAATGATTGCAATAGCCTTATTGATTCAATTTATAATGATAACAAAATTAAATCTTTATGTCCAACTGAAGAAGCAATGACAAATTTAGAACTCATGGGTAACGCTAATCCCAATTGTGATTGTACTTCATATAATAATGGTTATGGTATTTCAGCATTAGTTGTTCTTTTTGCTATGATGATAATAATATTATTAATAATTATTCTTTTTGTTATATACAGCAAATAAATTAAACCAATCTTTTTCCATATTTAACAGGACATGAACTTGATCTTGTTTTTCTTATTTTCCCGCATCCTGATAATTCATTCATATTTATTTTGACACCAACACCAGTAGATTTTTCATTTGCTTTATCATTCATTACTTCGTTAATTGGTCTTGTTCCATTTTGAATATGTTTTTCTTTAACAATATATTCATCAAATATATCTTTTGGATTCTCAACAATTAAACTTAAAAATTGAGTTGCAGGTTTTTGTATCTGATTTGTAATATAATGCAAATAATCGATTTTCAATCCATTTTCTTTAATATATTCCGGAGTTTCTATTCTATCACCTTGTAATATAACTTTATCTTTTTTTCTTCCATCGTAATCATTTTCTAATTTTATATACACATATACCATTCTATCATTTCCCATTGGTGCATTACCAGGGTCTCTTTTAGCAATTCTATCTGCTAAAACTGCATGAGGTATTTTGCTCCTATCCGAATATGATGTGTTTAAGTTTCTAGTAACATAAAATTTATCTATGCTGTATTTTTCATTAATAATATTATTCAATACCTTCCTAACAAAATTAACAGCTCCCTTAAAATCTCTTTTATTAATAATATAGTCAATAATCCCAGACAATACAATCTTTACAATTGGAGCACTGTCTCTTCTTTTTGTTGCAATACCCATACTTTTTTGATAAAATTTAGTTGGTTTGTTAATATCACTATATAAATTACCAACATATCGTTTCTTTGTTAATAATATCAATGGCCATAAAACTTTCTCAAATTCCATATTTAATGGATCAGGTAATGTTAAGTATATAATTGCACTCGATAACATACCTAATTTAAGTGACATTTCTAATGCTTCTTGGTCTTTCATAATTTCACCCTTATCATTCATTATATTCATTGTAAAAAAGACAGAATCTGTATCACCATATATAACTTTAGGTTCGACTTTTTTACCATTCAATATTCTATGTATCTCTTCTCTGACTATATTCATTAATTCAAGTCTATTGTTCCATAAAGCAATTCTTTTATCATCTTTATCATTTGGATTAACTTTATATTTATTATCTGTGAATTTTTTATTCAAAGACACAAATAACCCCATTATTTTCTGACTATATAATCTTGAAGGATTTGGCATTTTATCTAACATTTTTGCAAAAAATCTAACATATTTATCATTTGATTCAGTCAAATCAACTTCTTCATAATCATCAGCTTGTTTTTCATGTTGAGTTATTGGTACATCAAATATAACTTTTCTTTGGGATTTATCTTTTTTTGCAATTTCTAATTGTTCATGTTTAATATTTTCTTCTTTTTCTAGTGCAAGTAAATATTTTTTATGTGTATCTTGTGCGTATCTTATTAATCTACTATAAACTTCTTCAACAAAGAATTTAGATTGAGTCAACATCTCTCTTCCAGTTGCCGTAACAGATGCTGCTAATGATTTTAAGTATATAGAACTAGTGCTTGCACCTAATTGTCCATACACAGAATTTGCTGTAAGTTTATATGCTAATTGTAATCCATCAAATATAGCTTCCATAAATGCATCTATTTTTACTCCATCAAACATTTTACATTTTAATATATTCTTAATTTCATTTCTTTTATCTAACAAAAACTCGCATATTTCAGGAATAATTCCTCTTTCACCATTATCTTTTTCTGCAAATCTATATACATTTATTGTGCCATCTGCATTAGTTATTTCAACATCATGGTAAATATATCCTGGTAAATTATTGTATTTTTCATCTAATACCAATGTATCATGAGATATATTCCTAAACATAATACAACTCGGATATAATGAATTATAGTCTAATGTTATACTTGGTGTCATTAATGGTTTTGAACATGTCTCATCCGATGGTTTAAAAACACATGCACCTTCATATCCAACATCTTCTTCTTCATCTTCACTATCACTATCATCTGCATTGTGTTTTTTTGGAACAAATATTTCCCATAAAAATTTCGTTAAATTCTTTTTAACTAATAATGCTGGATGCGAAACTTTGTCATATAAAGTTATACTATCTGTCCCACGACCTTTTACTTTATATTTTCCCACAAATATTTTTTCGGTTTTACCTTTTTTGGTTTCTTCATAATGCAAATTAATATAATCATTGTGTTTAACATATGGATATTGAGTTACAATAGTTGTTGTTTCATTATCATTATCAATAAATTTTTCAACAGAATTACCTTGAGATTTTTTATTAAGTGTTGGAATTAAAAATCCTTTTTCTCTTGTTTTTTTTGATACTAATGAAAATACTTTAATTGACTGTCCTCTCAAGAAAATATATGATAATGGAACACTACATACATTAGCCATACCTAAATTATTTGTTATGATTTTTAATTTATCAATTAATTTATTGCAAATAGCACAATCTTCTTTGCAATATTCTGCCAATCTTTTTCTATCAGCAGATGAACCTTTAAATAATCGGAATATATCATTTGGCGATACATCATTTTTCGATCTGCACCAATTAATTTCATACTTTTTTGCAAATAATTTTGTTAAATCAACTTTTCCTTCGACAGTAAATTTATATATTGTCTTTTTTATTATTTTATCGTCTTTATCTTTTTCTTCTATTTGATATGGTTCATGTATTTTAATAACTTTGTATTTTTTATCTTTATATTTATCATCAATAATACCATCATTAAAGTATATATTAATGTAGTTACCTTCTTTAAGATCTCGTGTATCTTTTGTCGTAAAAACAGTGTTATTATCATCATCTAGTTCAAATTTATGTATTTGTTCACGAATGAAATAAGATGATACATAATCTAATTTGTATAGTGGTAATTTATAATCACGCTGAACTGTTTTGAACAAATCAACAATAATTCTTCCAGTCATATTATAAAATTTTAAATAATTATCTCCCATAGCGGAAGAAGATAGTCTTTTTTTCTCATATCTAGCTTCAACATCATTAAATCTTGTTAATTCTGAAAACTGTTTGTTAATGCCCAAAAATATTGATCTATTCATCATATATTCAAAATCAAATCCAAATATATTATATCCAATGACAATATCCGGATCATGTTTTTTTAATAATTTTGTGAACCCCAATAATACTTCTTCTTCTGTATCATGCCATTCAACCTTTGAATCTTCAACATTGTCAGTCTTCCCCAAACAAATAATATGATTATAATAACAATCAGATTCTCCATATCGTGAAAATGTAACACCGATTTGAATAATTTTATCTCCTTTACGATGTGGTTGTGGAAATGATCCATCTTCACTTGTGCATTCAATATCAAATGATGCAATAATAAACTTTGCTGTTTCTTTTGACTTGACCGGTTTAATTTTAGTCCAATGACATTTATAATTATAATCGGCTATAGTAGGATTTCCATCGTCAAATGTTTTAAGATATTTGTCCGGAATTGTAATCCATCCACATGCATCTATATTTTGTATATGCATAAACCTTAACATTGGCTGAATGTTTGATTCATATAATTTGAACTTAATTTTAATTTTTTCATTCTTATGTTTTAGAACCAATTTATTATCTTTAAATGCTTTTTCATATGCTTTCATGGCTTTGGTATTTTTAAATTCCAATTGCAGAAATTTATGAGTATCATCTGCATGAAACCCATAAAACTTTTTTCTCTTGATTATTGATTTACTTAATAAATCATCTTGAAATTTGCTTGGTACAGATTTTTTTACATGTTCAATAACTGCCTCTGTTTTATGTTTCCAATTATCTTCTATTTCGACATAAAATGTTGGTATAAAGTCATATATTTGAATATATACCGTGTTTCCATTGAGATCTCGACAGAAAATATGTATGGTAAATTTATATTCTCTAATAATTTTGTTGCCGTACTCTGATTCGATTGCTGATTCTGATTCAACTAATATATCATCTGAATACCAATCAAGAATTTGACATAGCATATATTAATATAACAATGATTATTTATATTATTAAATAAAATTTTTCATTTTTTATTAATATATGTCACTTGCAAAACTGATGGGTCCGGATGCATTATCCAATACAATTGGTCCAATAACCAATTCAATAATCAGAAGTGTGTTAAATGAATTAGATAAACCTAATATAAAAAATAAAATAATGGAAAAGTTAATTAATCCCGCATTAACAGATGTTTTATTAACAATAAGACCATATTTAATAAGTATATCGGTCGTTTTCGCGATAATGATTATATTGTTAATTACAATATTAATATTGGTTATAATTATGATGGCAAAACATTAAGAATTTATGAATGTCAAGAATTTAATTATTGATTTGTTAATATCAGCATTATCATTTATTTCCAATAGTTTTTTATTAATTTTCAATAGTATTTCATTATTGATATTTTCTGGATGTGTTATGTATATTTTTGTTAGAATATCCACGTAAATTTTTAATTGTTGTTCAGGTATATTTATATTTTTATTTTCATGTTTGAATGTTTCAAATACCATATGTTTTATGTTATTCATGGTTAGTTTTTATTAAGTATACTAAATTAATCAGGATATTACACATATCATTTTTTTGTTCATTATAAATATATGGACATTCAAAATGATAACTTATATATGGATGCATATCAAGAATATTTGATGCTTAAACTGTTTAAGAAAATAAGAATAATGTTTTGTGTTATTTTCATGTGGTTAATGATGGTAATATTATTACCTCAGTCATGCACAAATGTTTCTATAACATCAATACCATGTTCTGGAATATTATTATATTCTTTCATCAAATATATTGACAATAGTGGATCAAGATTAGCAAAGATTTATTTTAATTTAATCCATAAAATAACACAAAATGATTATTTTAGTAATAATATAAAGAAAATAATGGCAAATAAGTTTACAGTCTGAATTAAAAATTGATATTGTGAATGGATTGGAAATTTCAGTAAATATATACTATTACGCGACTATTGTTTTTGAAAATGGCTTTTTTCCAAAAAGTACATACCAATGCTATATGTGACGACTTTATGTCGTTGCTAAGACAAAAAAATATCATGGAGTTGAAAAAATATACTGATCCACAAAAATATTATTTGTTGGAAACTTTGACAAATAACAATCATTATTTGTGCAGATTGATGAATATTATTTGTGATGATGGTGATGAGTCAGTTGAAACATTGAGAATTATGTACGAATATTTGGATTTTCATTATGACGAACACAATTCTCTCTACAACGTTCTCATTCCGATGCTTGAATACAAAGGATTTTCAAATAATGTCAGATGTTTGAAAGATATGAAATGTATTGTAACTGATGCTTGAATGTACATGTTGTTTTTTTATTTACAAACTCGCTGAGCATTATTATTTGATGCACTTTTTTGGACAGTATTAATTAACAATTAAATATTTTCAGGATTTTTTAAGAACGATATTAATATATATTAATATATTTGCGTCTTATGGGCGAGCTTACGAACCCAAACGTCATAGTTTGATTCACTTTTGGCACACATTAATCAACAATTAAATATATTCGGGATTTTTTACAGACGATATTAATATTACCAAATCTTTGCGTCTTATGGGCTCGCAAGCTCGCCCAAGCATCATTGTTTGATGCACTTTTTTTGGACAACATTAATTAAAAATTAAATATTTTCAGAATTTTTTACAGACGATATTAATATTTACCAAATCTTTGCGTCTTATGGGCTCGCAAGCTCGCCCAAGCATCATTGTTTGATGCACTTTTTTTGAACAACATTAATTAAAAATTAAATATTTTCAGAATTTTTTACAGACGATATTAATATTTACCAAATCTTTGCGTCTTATGGGCTCGCAAGCTCGCCCAAGCGTCATTAATTGATGCACTTTTTTGGCACACATTAATTAATCATTAAATATTTTTCAAAATTTCTTAAAGACAATATTAATATTTACCAAATATTTGCGTCTAATGGGTTCGCAAGCTCGCCCAAGCGTCATTAATTGATGCACTTTTTTTGGCACACATTAATTATTAAATATTTTTCAAAATTTCTTAAAGACAATATTAATATTTACCAAATCTTTGCATCTTATGGGCTCGCAAGCTCGCCCAAGCAACATTAATTGATGCACTTTTTTGGACAACATTAGTTAATTGTTAAATATTTTCTAGAATTTCTCACGGACGATATTAATATTTACCAAATTTTTGCATTTTATGGGCTCGCAAGCTCGCCCAAGCAACATTATTTGATGCACTTATTTGGACAACATTAGTTAATTGTTAAATATTTTCTAGAATTTCTCACGGACGATATTAATATTTACCAAATTTTTGCATTTTATGGGCTCGCAAGCTCGCCCAATCGTCATTAATTGATGCACTTTTTTGGACAACATTAATTAATTGTTAAATATTTTCGGTATTTTTCACAGACGATATTAATATTTACCAAATCTTTGCATTTTATGGGCTCGCAAGCTCGCCCAAGCGTCATTGTTTGATCCACTTATTTTGGACAACATTAATTACTAATTAAATATTTTCAGGGTTTTTTTACGGACAATATTAATATTCACCAATCTTTGCGTCTTATGGGCTCGCAAGCTGACCCAAGCGTCGTTAATTGATGCACTTTTTTGAACAACATTAATTAACAATCAAATATTTTCAGGGTTTTTTACGGACGATATTAATATTTGCCAAATATTTGCATCTTATGGGCTCGCAAGCTCGCCCAAGCGTCATTGATTGGTTCACTTTTTTGGACAACATTAATTAACAATTAAATATTTTCAGGATTTTTTACAGACGATATTAATATTTACCAAATCTTTGCGTCTCATGGGCTCGCAAGCTCGCCCAAGCGTCATTGTTTGATGCATCTTTTTTGGCACATGTTAATTAATTATTAAATATTTTTTAGAATTTCTCACGGACAATATTAATATTTGCCAAATCTTTGCGTCTTTTGGGCTCGCAAGCTCGCCCAAGCATCATTGTTTGATGCACTTTTTTGGCACACATTAATTAACAATTAAATATTTTCAGAATTTTACACAAACAATATTAATATTTAAGATATTTGTGTATTAAAACCCATAACTTTATTAAATTGTGAACAAAGAATTAGTATGCTCAATTAACATGTCATAAATGAATAATTTTGTCATATAAAATTAAAAATTTTTTATGTTTTATTGTTCATTAAATAACGTCTAATGATTCTTCGGCGAGCTTGCGAGCCGATAAGACGATAATAATTTGGTAAATGTTGATATCGTCCAAATCTAAGTTTCATTGAATGACATTTAATGACGCTTCGGCGAGCTTGCGAGCCAATGAGGCGATAATAATTTGGTAAATGTTGATATCGTCCAAATCTAAGTTTCATTGAATGACATTTAATGACGCTTCGGCGAGCTTGCGAGCCGATGAGGCGATAATAATTTGGTAAATGTTGATATCGTCCAAATTTTCATGTTCATTGGATAACATTTAATGACGCTTCGGCGAGCTTGCGAGCCGATAAGACGATAATAATTTGGTAATGTTGATATCGTCCAAATCTAAGTTTCATTGAATGACATTTAATGACGCTTCGGCGAGCTTGCGAACCGATAAGATAATAATAATTTGGTAAATGTTGATATCGTCCAAATTTTCATATTCATTGGATGACGCTTCGGCGAGCTTGCGAGCCGATAAGACGATAATTATTTGGTAAATGTTGATATTGTCCAAATTTTCATGTTCATTGGATGACGCTTCGGCGAGCTTGCGAGCCGATAAGACGATAATTATTTGGTAAATGTTGATATTGTCTAAATCTAAGTTTCATTGAATGACATTTAATGACGCTTCGGCGAGCTTGCGAGCCGATAAGACGATAATAATTTGGTAAATGTTGATGTCGTCCAAATTTTCATATTCATTGGATGACGCTTCGGCGAGCTTGCGAGCCGATAAGACAATAATTATTTGGTGAATATTAATATCGTCCAAATTTCAATATTCATTAATCGATGCTTCGGCAAGCTTGCGAGCCGATGAGACGATAATAATTTGGCAAATGTTAATATCGTCCAAATTTTCATGTTCATTAATCGATGCTTCGGCGAGCTTGCGAGACAATAAGACATGTTACACGGACTATACAAATAATAATCATTAAATTAAAAAAATGAACACAATGAATACCTAAACAATATAGTCATTATTAGTAATAACTTTATTCAATGACATCTAAAATAGACAATCTTAAAAGACTATACCAAGCATGTAAACATGGATTAGTTGATGAAGTCAAAACATTATATGAAAATAATTTAATAACAATTGATGATTTCCGTGAAAATGACAATAAAAGAGTTAAACAAGCAGTTAAATATGGTCATTTGGAATTAATAAAATATATGCATAACGTTATTGGTTTAGAATTTAAAGACTTTAATGGATCAGAAATTTATGAAAAGTATGACAAAAACTTTCAATGTTTAAAATATTTGCATAATTATTTGGACATTGGTATTATTATTGTAAATCGTGATAAATAAATTTATTCTTCAAAAACATGTCGACAACATGCACATTTGGCTTCTTGCACATTGATTGATTTATTGCCGCAATTTATGCACATTATTTTTTTACAACATGGCATTTTATATACATTAGCATATGATAATATGTTTTCAAGACATATGAAACATTCATTATTATCAGTATGGTTATTTTCGCAAAAGAAATTATCCAATAATTCTCTTGTCATTTTATTTTTTGGATTGTAAAATGATGGACCGTTGTAGTTACTAGAGCTACTAATATCGTTGACACCGTTATGATCATTATCATAATCATCATAATTATCATCATCATAATAATCTTGTTCAAAAATATGTGTTATAACATGGTAAGGATCATTAGAACTAAAAACACTATCATTATCATCATCATCATTATCATAAATACTGTGAATGCGAATATAGCACAAAATATCAGGACAATCATAAATGCCACTGTTTACAATTTGATAACATTCAGGCATACAATTTTGCTCAATCAACATTTTAAAAACATCTGAATTATCTTCCTGTACAACTCTTTTTATAAACATATAGTGATGTGCAGCATAGTCATCTGCATCAAAATCTAAATATTCAAAAAATTTATACAACTTACCTGTATTAATATTGTTATCACGACACAATCTAAGAAAATATTTATGATTGTCTAACATTATATCGTCATATGATATGTGTTGATTATCACAAAGTAATTCGAATTCTTCATCATAATCATTAATTAAGAAATTTAAAACATTAAGTATATCGATTCTGCAAATCGAATCATTAATAATCAAATGATTAAAAACTACATTGCAATTATCATATTTTAAGAACTTTTTAAGGAGACAATAATCATTATCTTTGAAATCATCAATGCACAGTATTTTTCCTAATATCCTAATAAAATCCTCTATATCAATACAACACTCTTCAATATTTTTCAACAATGTTTTTTTATCATCAGGTTTTAATTTTTCCAAATCTAAATATTCTAATATTTCTTCACAATTATTATAAAAGTTATGCAAAACGTTAACAATAATATTATTATTAAGATAATTTTTCCTATACAAATACTTAAAATACGAATATAAATTGTATGTGTTCAGTGAATTAATTAACAAATTGTTATCAATTTCAACAATGTCACAACCTTCAATTAATTTAAATATTTTATATGGAATAGCATAAGGATTTAATATTTTTACCATGTTATGTTCTAATAAAGTATTTGTAAAGTCCAAAACATTATTAATATTTTCGTCACTTAATTTCATATTAAAGACTATGTCATAATATTTCTGTATATAATCATTATTTTCAAATACATTTTTGTGTTTGAATAATTCAAGCAATAATTCAGTTGTTGTTATTGATGGAAATACCAATACTTTCATGTCATCAATAATATTTTCAAGGAGAATTGATGAATCAATCATGTTAATAACATTACACTTAACTTTATTTAATAAATTTACGTTATCACATGGCATTAATATTAATTTGGTATTGACACATTCAATATCATTTAATGCATATATTTGTTTTAATGATATGTATTTCTCATATGTAATTTTCTTAATGTTAAGTGATTTTAATATCTTAAAATTAATCACATTGTCGCAAATTGATTCTACTAATTTATTAATGGTTTTTTTGTCAATAATTTTTTTTAACAACATTTCATCTAAAGATTTATCATGAAATTGATTAATATGGTTTGACAACACTAATAAATTTACATCGAGTTCATATTTTTCATAAAAATATTTACTGAGTATTTTGATTATTTTACTGTTGTATAAATGGTCTTTCTTTTTATTAACCAATACATTAAAAGATTCAATAAAATTGTTAACATTTAGATCATAATATTCTAATAAGTCTAATATTATACTTTTTTTATTGTTAACTTTATCATTTTTATCAAAATATGCACAAATATTTAATAATACTCTAACAAAATTATTATTGTCCCAATGTATATCTGGATCATACATATATACCAAATTATCATGCTTATTCATAATGTCTGCAAATATGAGATAATGAAAACATATTTGATATTTTTGTTTCATTTCATGAAAATAATTCCAAAAATTAACATCATCAATCAACTGTGAAAATAATATATGTTGATTATGATGTTTAGATAATTTATTAACATCTAAATTTCTGAATATATGTAATGTTTTAATTTGTAATTCATCACAATAACTGCTTAAATAAGAACCAAGATAAATATCTATGTTTTTTTTTAAACAATCAAATAATTTATCCGATTCAAAAATTAATTTAACTGTTTCACAATTAAGTGGTATTTTCATTATGAAATTTGAAACTGATTGTAAAATGTCATAACATTCATATTTATTAATATGATTAACAAGTGTATCAATATGTGATCTTATATCATGTTGTTTGTATATGTGAGTATTAATAATATTGGTATGACAAACAATTATATCAATGTAATCATTATCATCCATTATATTTTTGTATTTTGGTATTAATTCATTTATCATGTTTTGAATATATTAATGATAATACATTTACTAATTAATAATCAATTTTTTTTGGTTATTTAAGCATAACCATTATTATTTATTCAATATCATTAATTAACACTATTCTAGTTTTACGTGTTTTTATATAAATAATAATTATTGATGCAATAACTAATCTTATATCATGGAATAATAAATTTAATGTAAATATCAAACATGATAATATGAACGTACCAAACATTCCAATAATGTACATATTAAATGCGTTTTTGTAAACCACATCAATAAATGGTTTAAATATTTTTAATTTATTAAAAATAATTTTTGACATTTTACTTAACATATATATAATGCCTGGTCAAGATAATAAAAAAAGTGGTAAAAATACGTATAAAATGACTGGTGGGTTTCATGACAAAGTAAACGCGTTTGATGAAAATGATGACGTCTTATTTATTTGCCAAGAAATATGTGATGATAATTTGTGTAAATTAATTGATAGTATATATAAAGATATCAATGCCGAAAATTGCAAAAGAATTAAATATCATAGTATTCCATTGTCAAAAATTCATTTAAATAAAATGCATCCTAAATACATGCAAATGAAAAATATATTAAGATGTGCTGATACATACAGAAATACTGATTTATATAAATATTTAAGAAATAATAATTATACACCTGAATCATTTGGATATTATGAAAATTATGCATTTATTAGATTAAACGCGACAATGAATATTGAAACAATTGGACGTGCAATGCATGTCGCATCAGTTAGAGGATTAAAAACAGAATTTCATGAAAATAAGGATACTAAAAAATACAAAATGTCTGATAAATTTGTATATTATGCCGATGATGAAGGTGATTTAGTTGCCATACCTAAATATGAAATGGATCCGACATTTAAACCATTTATACCTATATATAAATGTACAAATAGTGCTGTTAATTTAATGGAACCGTTAGCAAAATCTGCTGGTGGTAAACAAATTATGGAAGAAAAGAGTGTCATTAAATTATTATGTGGTACAAATAATGATGTAGTTAAAGTTATTGTTAAATATTGTGAGGAAAAAGCTGATATTTGTGTGCATATATCTTTATGTGAATAAAAAATTCATCATAATTAAGTATAGTCATTCTTATTAATATCACATGTATTTTTATGGCAATAATTATTTCATTTTTTAGAATTCTCTACATAATTTAACGATTACGTCATCATAATCAATATTATATTGTTTTGATAATTTATTGATTATATCTTTATGTTTCATTTGATTATTAATTTTACATATAGTCTTTACGTGATTAATAATTTCATTATTAATAGAGTTTTTATTATCAATTGATAACGTATTTAACACATTATTTGTTTTAATGTTATGCTTATAATATTCTTCAAATCCAATATCTTTATTAATGTGTGTGTATGGATCTGAATATGATGAAAAGTAAAATATATGAAACAATATTATCAAATCAACATTATCTAAATAATATATATCAAAACTATAATCATACTTTCTTATTTCTGAATATAAGTTGATTAATTTAACTGATGTATTTGATTCATCTAATATTTTTCTTATTTTATCTATTTTCATAAACCATTTTACATCATTTGGTAAAACATCTTTATTAGTACTGTTACAAATTATATCATTGTTTATCATTGCAACAAATCGTGGTATTAATAATAATTTGTGTTTAATTTTCATGTCATCACATGTAATTTTTTTTAAATTCCAATTGAAAGTTATGAATTCTTCTAATGAATATATATTCTTATCAATATTAATATAATTAATAAACATTGCAATAATGTCCCATTTATTAAATGCTAGATTTGGATAATGTAAATTACGTAATTGAATATTCGAATTGTGAAGAATATGTAATAACTTAAAATATAAATATTTTTTTTCTTCTGTGTTTAATGATGATATTAACCAATTAGTATTTTTACATATGTCATAATTGTGATTGTATATCGAAATATCGATTTTTATGTTGTTTTTTGTTAAACTTGTAATTGTAAATTTAGACATATTTTTGTTTACATTCAGTGCTTCATTAAATATAGTCCAATTATCATTTTTAAGGTTATCAATTAATTGAATATATTGGTCAAATAATTCATTAAACTTATTAATATTGTCATATTCATTATCAAATTGTAATCTATAATCATAATCAGTTGGTATATATGGATACTTAATGAACTGACTATAATAACTTGATCCTAATGGTTTGATATTTTCATTTAATTCAAGTAAATATTTTTCAACACGTGGTTGATTTTGTAAATTTGCATTGTTATATTCTGAGATTATCGCGTCATTGTCTGCTTCATTAATTATTTTTTCGATTTGATTAATGATTGATATCATTTCTTGTTTATTTGATTTACTATAAACACGATTAATATGCTTTTTACCTCCATCGAATAAGAAATTATTAAACATTGTTATTGATTATTAGTCAATAAAGTACATATAAAATAAGAATTAAATTCATCAATTTTTTGTTCTCAAAAACTTATAAATATTATACGGACTATATTAAATTATTGATTGATAATTACACATAAATATCATCATCAATGCAGACTATATTAAATTATTAATTAATAATATCGTCCAAAATCTTGGTTTCATTAAATGACGCTTCGGCGAGCTTGCGAGCCGATAAGACACATAAATTTAGTAAATATTAATATTGCCTAAAATTGTGGTTTCATTAAATGACGCTTCGGCGAGCTTGCGAGCCGATAAGACACATAAATTTGGCAAATATTAATATCGTCAAAACCCAAAGTTTCATTAAATGACGCTTCGGCGAGCTTGCGAGCCGATAGACACATAAATTTGGTAAATATTAATATCGTCCAAATCCCAAGTTTTATTAAATGACGCTTCGGCGAGCTTGCGAGCCGATAAGACACATAAATTTGGTAAATATTAATATCGTCTAAATCTTTGTTTCATTAAATGATGCTTTGGCGAGCTTGCGAGCCGATAAGACACATAAATTTGGTAAATATTAATATCGTCCAAACCCAAAGTTTCATTAAATGACACTTCGGCGAGCTTGCGAGCCGATAAGACACATAAATTTGGTAAATATTAATATCGTCTAAACCCAAAGTTTCATTGGATGACGCTTCGGCGAGCTTGCGAGCCGATAAGACACATAAATTTGGCAAATATTAATATCGTCCAAACCCAAAGTTTCATTAAATGACGCTTCGGCGAGCTTGCGAGCCGATAAGACACATAAATTTGGCAAATATTAATATTGTCT
>Ga0255138_1000034_pt1 | contig 39813 bp, 29 predicted proteins | sample Law_Colum_RepA_8_FD_188545 | JGI IMG/M metagenome (GOLD analysis project Ga0255138, IMG submission 188545) | Freshwater microbial communities from St. Lawrence River, New York, United States - Law_Colum_RepA_8d | ecosystem: Environmental > Aquatic > Freshwater > River | place: USA: New York... | reverse complement strand
TTATTAGACAATATCTAATAAAATAAATATTTGGACTATATTAAAATTCACAAAGTAATTATCATCTTTCTAATCTATAGACTTGTCGAAGCTTCAGTCAATGAACACAAAATTTGGACGATATTAATATTTACCAAATAAATATCGTCTTTTCGGCTCGCAAGCTCGCCGAAGCTTCATTAGACGTCATTTTGCAAAACTTGGAATTGGACGATATTGATAATTACCAAATAAATATTGTCTTTTCGACTCGCAAGCTTACCGAAGCTTCATTAGACGTCATTTTGCGAAACTTGGATTGTGACGATATTAATAATTACCAAATAAATATCGTCTTTTTGGCTCGCAAGCTTACCGAAGCTTCATTAGACGTCATTTTGCGAAACTTGGATTTAAACGATATTGATAATTACCAAATAAATATCGTCTTTTCGGCTCGTCGAAGCTTTACTCAATGAACACAAGATTTTGACGATATTAATAATTACCAAATAATTATCGTCTTTTCGGCTCGCAAGCTCACCGAAGTGTCATTAGACGTCATTTAATAAAACTTGGATTTGGACGATGTTAATAATTATCAAATAAATATCGTCTTTTCAACTCGCAAGCTCGCCGAAGCATCATTAAACATTATTTGATGAAACTTAGATTTGGACGATGTTAATAATTATCAAATAAATATCGTCTTTTCAACTCGCAAGCTCGCCGAAGCATTATTTGACATTATTTAATAAAACTTGGATTTGGACGATATTAATAATTATCAAATAATTATTGTCTTTTCAATTCGCAAGCTCGCCGAAGCATCATTGAGCAAAATCAAGATTTGGACGATATTAATATTTACCAAATAATTATTGTCTTTTCGGCGAGCTTGCGAGCCGAAGCGTCATTAGACGCTATTTAATAAAACTTGGATTTGGACGATATCAATGATTACCAAATAATTATTGTCTTATCAGCTCGCAAGCTTGCAGAAGTGTCATTTGACGTTATTTAATGAAATTGTAATTTCAACAATATTAATATTTACCAAATAATTATTGTTTTATCAACTTGCAAGCTCGTCGAAACAAAACTAGATGTTATCAAACGTAACGAACATTTTGGACGATATTAATATTTACCAAATAATTATTGTTTTATAAACTTGCAAGCTCGCCGAAGAATCGCTAGACGTCATTTTTCAAAACTTGGATTTGGACGATATTAATAATTACCAAATAAATATCGTCTTTTCGGCTCGCAAGCTTGCCGAAGCATCATCAAACGACATTTAATAAAACTTGGATTTAGACGATATTAATATTCACCAAATATTTATTGTCTTATCGGCGAGCTTGCGAGCCGAAGCGTCATTTGATGACCATGAAAATTTGGACGATATCAATAATCACTAATAAATATCGTCTCATCAGCTCGCCTGAAGCATTATTTAATATAACTTGGCTTTGGACGATATTAATATTTACCAAATAATTATTGTCTTATCGGCTCGCAAGCTTGCCGAAGCATCATTTGAGGACCATGAAAATTTGGACGATGTCAATAATCACTAATAAATATCGTCTCATCAGCTCGCCTGAAGCATTATTTAATATAACTTGGCTTTGGACGATATTAATATTTACCAAATAATTATTGTCTTATCGGCGAGCTTGCGAGCCGAAGCATCATTTGATGATCATGAAAATTTGGACGATATTAATATTTACCAAATAATTATTGTCCTATCGTTTCGCAAGCTTGTTGAAGCATCATTTAACATAACTTGGATTTGGACGATATTAATATTTACCAAATAATTATTGACCTATCGTCTCGCAAGCTTGCCGAAGCATCATTTAACATAACTTGGATTTGGACGATATTAATATTTACCAAATAATTATTGTCTTATCGGCTCGCAAGCTCGCCGAAGTGTCATTTGACATCATTCAATGAAATTGTAATTTGGACAATATTAATAATTATCAAATAAATATCGTCTCATCAGCTCGCAAGCTTGCCGAAGCATCATTTAATGTAACTTGGATTTGGACGATATTAATGTTTACCAAATGATTATTGTCTTATCGGCTCGCAAGCTTGCCGAAGTATCATTTGACATCATTCGATTAAATTGTAATTTTGACAATGTTAATAATTATCAAATAAATATTGTTTTTTTTTGGCTCGCAAGTTTGCCGAAGAGTTACTAGACATCATTAAACGAAACAAACATTGGGCGATATTAATAATCACTAAATGATTATCGTCTTGTCGGCTCACAAGCTCGCCGAAGCGTTACTAAATGTCATTAAACGAAATGAACATTTTGAACGAAATGAACATTTGGACGATATTAATATTTACCAAATAAATATCGTCTCATCAGCTCGCAAGCTTACAGAAGCATCATTAGACGTTATCGGACAAAACTAAGTTTTAGACGACATTAATATTCACCAAATTATAATCATATGTAATTAAAAAAGATTTCAGTCATTAATAACATTAGATATTTACAAGAGACTCCCAGCAATTTTTATTTCAAACAAATACTTATCACAAAAAAATTGATAAATACAATTCATAAAAATTTTATTTAATTAATCAAAACAATGGATATTGTTGATAATATTGTTATTGTATTCAAATATAACAAATTAAATCTTAAAAAACGACATGTATCATCATCTGCAAATATATCATCGTGGTTTACAACCAATGTAAAATTTATCAATAAAACAACTGCACATTTATTGTATTTACCATATATTAACCAAAAAAATGTTCCTTTGTTAATAAAATTAATTAAATTAGGTATCAATGTAACACCAATTATTTACTGGATGAAAATAGAGACTGTCAATTTATTAAATGAACATTGTGTTGTATACAATAATTTAAATGTTTTGAAGAAAATAAATATATTCAACACTTTTAATAATGAATATTTGAATGAATTATTACAATCATCATCTGAAAATGGTAATTTAAAAATAATTAAATTAATAGGCAATAAAATAACATTACATACAGACAATTTCCGTTCCAAAAATAATTACTGTTTACGATTGGCTTGTCGTAATAATCATTTTGCAATAATTAAATATTTACATAAAAAAATTAACTTAACAATAAATGATTTTCGAGCATATAATAATGAAGCATGTAGATTTTCATGTGATTATGGACATATAAATATAGTTAAATACATACATAAACATGTTAAGTTAACCATTACTGATTTTAGATCTGAGAATAATTATGCATGTAAATTTGCAGAAGTATATGATGTTATCAGATATTTATACGAGGAAATAGGTTTAACAAAATATGATTTTCGTATGCGTTACATAACAAATAAAAAACCCAAAACAAGAAAATATATAAATAATATTTTAATGAATTAAGAATCACTATCATCAAACTAAAAACATTAGACAATATTAATATTTCAAACAAATAATGATCATGTATAACAAATACTTATCACAAAAAAATTGATAAAAACAATCCATAAAAAATTTATTTAATTAATCAAAACAATGGATATTGTTGATAATATTGTTATTGTATTCAAATATAACAAATTAAATCTTAAAAAACGCCATGTATCATCATCTACAAATATATCAGCATGGTTTACAATTAATATAAAATTTATCAATAAAACAACTAAACATATATTACAATTACAATATATTAACCGAAAAAATGTTTCTTTGTTAATAAAATTAATTAAATTAAATGTCAATGTAACACCAATTATTTATTGGATGAAAATAGGTACCATTAAATTATTAAATAGATATTGTATTGAATACAACAATTTTAATGTTTTGAAGAAAATAAATATGATTAACAAGCTTGATGATAAATATTTGAATGAATTATTACAATCATTATCAGAAAACGGCAATTTAAAACTAATTAAATGTATACATAATAAAACAACATTACATATAGACAATTTTCGTTCCAAAAATAATTATTGTTTACGATGGGCTTGTTTTAATGGCCATTATGAAATAATTAAATATTTACACAAAAAAATTAACTTAACAAGAAATGATTTCATAACATCTGATAATGAAGCTTGTAAATCGTCATGTGAATATGGATACACAAATATAGTTAAATACATGCATAAACATATTAAGTTAACCATTACTGATTTTAGATCTGAGAATAATTACTCGTGTAAATGGGCTTGTAGTAATGATCATTTTGATGTTATTAGATATTTACATAAGGAAGTTGGTTTAACAAAACATGATTTCCAAAGGTGTTACATAACAAATAGAAAAACTAACACAAGTAAATATATAAATAATATTTTAATAAATTAAGAATCACTATCATTTGATGAATTATTATCAGACGAACTATCATTTGACGAACTATTACTTGATGAACTACTTTTCTTAGTTCTTTTATTCTTTTTATTTTTTTTCAATTTCTTCAAATCAATTTCATTATCAGAATTACTTGAAACATCATCACTCGACATATCACTTTCAACATCATTAAATTTTCTCATCTTTTTCTTCTTCTTCTTTTTTTTATCACTATCATCACTATCATTATCACTATTATCTGTTGTAGTTGCTTTTTCTGCAGTTCCTCCCGCACTGTGATTATCTTTATCTAATATTCTTCCAATTTTATTATTATCATTCTTTTCTTCATCAGCACCCATTGTCCAACCTCTTATATTTCTACCATCAAAATTATAAGCAGGAGATTCGGTTAAAAAGTTAATGAAATCTTTTCTTGGTGGTGGAGGTTTCCCATATGCTGCTCTATAAAAGTCACCAAATCCTTTATACAATTCAGTCAATTTAATTTCATTGTCTTTATCTTTACAAGGTGATAATGATTCCATCATATATTCAATATATGGATCACAGTCTTTCTTATATTTATCCGTACTACATTTAATACGTTCAGGTTCACATAATTGTATCTTAACATATTGCGGATAATATACTGACAATAATAACCACATTGCATGAGGTGCCATTTCTTTTAACATTTCTGGCGGCATATTTTCTTTTCTAAATTGTTTCGGTGTCTTTAACATACCCTTAATATCATATATTGCATCATTGCATGGTTGATGTTTATCAACAAAAGTCGTTTCCCATGGAACTGCTCTTATTCTTCTGGTAACACCACCATCTACAGAACCTAATGGCGGCAGTTTATTGCAAATAATTAAGAAATTAGCTTGTGGTTTAAATATAAATCCTGGTTTATATAATGGTCTAGCATATATATCATCACCACCAGTTAATTCTTTCATTCTACCAACATGTATAATTTCATTATGTTCCGGTTCATTGAATACAATTAATCTAACACCTCTTTTATTTGCCATTTCTGGTGTAGCACTACTTGCAGATCCTGCTTTTCTAGTCAATATTGTAATTGGCAATGTTCCATAATATTTTCCCATCAAATATTTCATAAATTCAATCATTTTTGATTTACCGTTACTTCCGGTACCTGTCCACATATTTAATAATTGTAATGGCTCGCCATCAAGACACGACGCTATAAATCTCAGTAAATATTCTTGCATATCATGCATTTGATGAGCTTTTGCTATGAATGTTCTGAATTTAATAACCATAGGATCATTCAAGTGACTTTCAATATAATCATATCCAACTGATAATGTTATATTATCTTCAGGAATACCATCTCTGAACATACCTCTTTTTAAATCATAAACACCGTTATTAAACCCAATCAAATGAGTATTCGAATCTAATATATCTTCAAATTTATCATCCAACATTTTCACAGCACACATTGATATAACATTTTTTCTAAATGTAGATCCTTTTAATTTATTACAAAATCTCATTTTTGATCCGGATATCTTCTTTTTGGCATCATCTTTAAATCCTTTTATAGCCCTTATCATTTCATCTTCATCAATATCTCCTCTTTTATATTTGGCTTGCAAATCTTCTTTTTTCTTTTCTTTTTCACTATTTTCAGTTAACATCACAACTTCTTTAAACATTTCATAAACTTCTCCAGACATTTTTTCAGCAAGAGCCAATCCTTCTTCACTTTCTACCCATCGATGTACTTTAAATTCATACCAAGTTTTGTTTTTTATCGATGTACATTTAAAAGATGACTTATAAATTTCTGCAATAACATTAGCAACATCATCTTCTGTTTCCGAAGCTATTGCTTTTCTAATTAAAGTTTCTATTCTCTTGGATACTAAACTATTGTATGCTTTAATATTATCTGTTTTGGCCCATAGAATTAATGATGGTAATCCAAAACCTGTATTTCTGGCTTTTTCCCAATTTCTTTTCATTAATTCTTTATTTCCATTATCATTGTATCTGTCTGATTTTTGTGAAAATTCATCATATGTATCAAATAATGTATCACTTATATTGTGCAAAGCCCACCCAACATGCAACCATGGCAAATAACTAGATGCTCTTTCGGACGATAATAATTTAGTCAATTGTATTGCATAATCAATATCTTCTTTGTTTCTTTTTTTGCCATTTGTAACATTATTACATGTTGATGTAATAACTTCTCGTGACTTGGCATAATATTCTGGTGATAATTTACTTTTTGGTTTATCAAATTCTTTGAATTTGTCATCAAACTTGTTTTTCTCTAATTTTTCTAATTTATTAAAAAGATTTCCAGAAAAACCACCATCTTCATCAATTTCAATTGTGCATTTTTGTTCATGTTTAATAGTTGGTGCATTGTCTTTCATTTTATTTCCTCCTGCATATTTAGCATTAATATCGTCGATTTCCGCCATGATATTTTTATCATTTAGTATTTTCTTTGATAATTTTACTTCCACATCTTCATTGTATCGTCTTAATGATAATATTGTTGGTAATTCTTTTTCATCAACAACACTAATATCATGTGAATTTAATTCCATATCATACAAATATGACAAATAGTACGGTTGACACTTATATTTATAAGACCCAAACATTAATATGCCATTGTTTTTAATAACACATGGATCTATAATATCAGTCATTTCATTTGTTAAATCAAGATGATTGTATATATTTTTTTTGATAGCTATTTCAATGGCTTTTTGATAAAAATAATATCGTAACTTGACATTAACTGGTAAATCTGCAAAAATGACATGGAATCCATCTTTGTAATGTGTGGATCCCTTTTTTTTATTTAAAGTAGGTGCTTCTTTTTCTAAAACATATATTAAACAATCACATCTTGATGGGTTTATATCTAAATGATCACAAAATAATTTAACATAAATTTTTATGATGGCTAAAATATCGTCTTTTGTATATTGTCTTTTTGGTGATGTTTGGTTGAAGTCAATATCAATAACCATTGGACCCACGGGTAATGGTCGTTCAACCATGCGTAACGGCATACGTCCAACAACATTTTGGTATAAATTCATGAATTTCGCATAATTGTCATCATCAATATTGAATGATCCTCCTTTCTCAACAGGTTTGCCATCTTCGACACCTGCCAAGATTGTGTGACTAACGTTCCCAGATCCTTTAGCACTATATTTACTGTATAAAAAAGTTGTATATTGCCTTATGGGATCATTATTACTCATATTAATATATATATGTGATATTCTTTTTTGATATTAATATTTCAATTTTTTATGTATTGGCATTCATTTGGTTCCAAATGTGAATTTAAACGATATTGACGTTTATGTGCACAAAATATATGATAAAGTGTGAATGTCGAAAATATTGGTGGATAAATTAATTATTTTGTTGTGATTTTGATGGTTTTGTTATGATTTATGTTCGAGCCAAGTATTTATGCATTTTTCACCAATAATATTAAATGAACAGGATAATGAATCATTCGAGTAAAATAATAAATTAAATTCTGTTTTTTAATTCAAGTTTTCTCTCGAGTTCCATTATTTGAATTTTAGTTTCTAAACTTGATATTTTATTGATGTGTTTTTGATTCTCAAGTTCCGCTTTATATTTTTCAATTTCTATTTCCATACAATACTTATCATTCTTTTGTTTTTCTTTTTCTAATTTGACTAATAATTGATTTTTTTCTTCAAGAAACGTGTGTTTGCACTGGAGTATCTCTGTTTTATATTTTTCAATTTCCGCTTTTTGTTTCTCAATTTCCATCATTTTTATTTCCAATTCAATTAGTAATTTACTTCTTTCTTTTCGAAATGAATTATATTCACTATCATGGTTACTGCTATTGTTGCTGTCATATCCATCACAATCATCACTATTGTTACTATTGTCACTTTCGTAGTTACTATGTGTAATGGCGTCATCACTATTATTGTCACTATCACTGTCACTATTATTAGTTGTTTTTTTACGTTCTCTCAAAAATTTTTTAAACCATTTGCATGTTACGAAAGTATTTGCTTTTCTTGATAATTCCGTAGTGTCAAAATTCCACGATCCATCACGACATTTTATTGCATACTTATAATCACAATCATTAATTTTATTTTTTCTAACTATATCTCGTGAATTGGTGCAATTTGTAAAATATTGTGGATATGTTTCTAATATGTTAATACAATTGTAATATGTGGTGTTGTTAAACCTTATTTTATCAAGGACCATTTGTCTATGTATTTTTATATTTTTATTAACATAATTAATTCAATTTTTTAAATGGTATTAATTGTACAAAAAATTGATTTATATAACTCATATGTAACACACACAATATTTACAGTAAAACAATGACTGTTGATATATATGTGCATAATTGTGGTTGTGATAATATTGAATATATCAATATGAATGATATTAATCATATATTGAGTAATGGTTTTGATATAGATAACAAACGTTATGTATATTACAAAAACCAATTACCATCAATGATTAATAATATACAAAAATATACAATCAGTGCGTTTTGTGAAGTTAATATTGAGTTATTGCATTTGCTTTCACGTGAATATAAATCACTGTCTGAATATACATTTTATATAAGTGTGTATAAAAATCCAAATATGTCTTATGAAACATTATTGAAACATAATAATATCGTCTTGAAAGCAAATGAATTGAGTAAATTTATTGATGAATTTATTGAAATGATTACAATACCAAGCACTATATATTTAACAGGTGTTTTTAGTATAATTGCCATTAAAAATAACATATTTAACGTAAATAAAACAGAAATAAATGATATGTCAAATCCACTGTTTATTAATAGAATACAATGTCTTGATATATCATCATCAAACACATCTTTTTTATTAGTAAATGTTAAGATGATATTAAATCCTAGATGTCAAACACAAGCTTTTTGTGCGTTTCAGGAACTGATAACTAATAATATTTGTTTTGATGATAATGTTGTTATTGTTGGTGATTTCAATAAATTTGTATTGGAACATGATAAATTAAAATGTATTAAAGAATCCTCATATAATTCTAGATTTAATGGATTATGTATTTATCACACGAAAAAATTTAACAAGTATTTATCATCAATAATATTTAACAGAAATGTTGAAGTAGAGCATCACAATAGATTAGTATTTTCTTTTGATGACAATGAAAAAACTGAATATAAATCATTTAATAAAAAACAAAAGATTAAACAAAATAATCAAACGAAAAATACATATGAATTGTTGTCATTGTTATATGATGATGATTATTGTGAAGAAGATAATTATACAGATGATATTGAGTGTAAACAAACAATAAGAACAAATCAAAAAAAGAAGAAAAACACACAAACAGCAGATAATATTTTCTTGGAAAGAGAATTATATAAAAGAAAACTTATTCATCGTGGATCAGTTGGTACATTTAATCTCATTTTAGAAAAATATGCTGAATTTTCAAAAATAGATGATGGTCATTATAATATTGCCATTATGTTAAATGTTGTTGATATGATTATACGTGAAGATTGTTTCACTGAAAATGACATGATATGGATAGATGGATTAATTACTTTGGCGTTCGAACACAATAAGCACGTAGATTCATTATCCTCAACATTTATGTGGTCTTTGAGAATAATAAGCACAATAATTATTCAACGTAAAGATGAAAATACTAAAAATTCTACAAATGGTTTATATGATCATTTGTTTAGATCAAAACGTTATGGGGACAGTGTGTTATTAAAAAATATGTTAATTGTCGGTGATATTGTATCATGTATAATGTTTCTCATGTGCAAAGTAGATGATAATGACAAAAATTTATATAAAAATATAAATGAGATATTAACCAAATACAAATTCACTGAATTTGATTGTGTTGGTCACAGATCATTTGTTCCAATATTTACATCATTAGCATATAGAATGTCATGTGCATTAACAAATATTCGCAATGCATTAAATATAATTGAAGTTGAGCATTCAGATTGTCATCTTGGCATGGATAATATGTTAGGAATATTGAGAGATTGTAATAACACAGCACAACTTGGTTATATTACTTATCATTATGATAATAATGTTAGTACAGTACATTCATCTTTTTTTGAAATATGTGAAAAATTGTTCATTAAATATCAATGTGAATACAAAAATAATCATATCATCAAATGTCCGTTTTATAATAAGAAAAAACATGACTATAATCGATTATACTTAATTGCTAATGGTAACTTGAATGAATATCATATAATACAAATTGATCCTAGTTATGAAAAAATTATTAATGGTACAATAATTATCGAATTTGGTATATGTTTGTTCGAAAAATATTATTGCATATATTTTAATGTATGTAATACAAGAGTGAGAGTTAATTTTAGTGAGAAACAAGGTATATTAAAATTACTATATAATCACATAAATAATATTCAGGTGAAAAATTTGAATGAATTAAAGAAACTAATACATAGTGAAATGAATTGTATAATTGAACCAACATTATTAATGCATACTGTGCGTTCTAAATATCATATATTTAATGGTAATTATGATGGTTATAAACACACATATAAATTTGTACTAAAAACATATTACAATCTTATGAATAAAATCACAAAAGTTAATCCAAATGAAATAAAATTTCTTTTTAAGAATATAACTAACTGCACTATTAATTTATTTGAATAACATTGTTATATTAAAGTTAAATAATATTAATAATTGTGGTCTTATGGGCTCGCAAGCTCGTCGAAGCATCAATTTTAGAAACTAAGAATTTAGACTATGTCAATGTTTTACCAAATAATTATTGTCTTATCGGCTCGCAAGCTCGCCGAAGCATCATTCAATGAACATAAAAATTTGGACGATATCAATGTTTACCAAATAAATATCGTCTTATCGGCTCTTGAGCTCGCTCAAGTGGCATCCAATAAACATAAAAAATTGGACGATATTAATGTTTGTCAAACAATGAACATAAAAATTTGGACGATATCAATGTTTACCAAATAATTATCGTCTTATCGGTTCGCAAGCTCACTCAAGTGGCATCCAATGAACATAAAAATTTGGACTATATCAATGTTTACAAAATAAATATCGTCTTATCGGCTCGCAAGCTCGCCGAAGCGTTACTGGGCGTCGTCTGATGAAACTTAGATTTGGACGATATCAATGTTTACCAAATAAATATCGTTTTTTCGGCTCGCAAGCTCGCCGAAGCGTTACTGGGCGTCGTCTGATGAAACTTAGATTTGGACAATATCAATAATTACCAAATAATTATCGTCTTATCGGCTCGCAAGCTTATCGAAGCGTTACTGGGCGTCGTTTGATGAAACTTAGATTTGGACAATATCAATGTTTACCAAATAATTATCGTCTTATCGGCTCGCAAGCTCGCCGAAGCATTAATTTTAGAAATCAAGAATTTGGACGATATCAATGTTTACCAAATTATTATCGTCTTATTGTCTCGCAAGCTTGTCGAAGCGTTATTCAATGAACATAAGAATTTGGACGATATTAATGTTCACCAAATTATTATCATCTTTTCGGCTCGCAAGCTCGCCGAAGCATCAATTTTAGAAACTAAGAATTTGGACGATATCAATGTTTACCAAATCATTATCGTCTTATCGGCTCGCAAGCTCGCCGAAGCATCAATTTTAGAAATTAAAAATTTTGACGATATCTATGTTTACCAAATAATTATCATCTTTTTTGTTCGCAAGCTTACCGAAGCATTAATTTTAGGAACTAAAAATTTGGACGATATCAATGTTTACCAAATTAATATTATTTTATCGACTTGCAAGATTAATGAAGTATTGTTTTTGTTAGACAATTTATTTATCTCATTTGTAAAATTATAAGCCAAAGTGTCGTTTTAATAAAACTAAGATTTAGATAACATTAACATTTATTAAAGTAATATCATCTTGTCTTTTAGTAAAACTTACCGAAAAGTCATTTGGTAAAACTAAGATTTGAACAATGTTAATGTTTTATTAAATTAATATTGTTTTATCAGTTTGTAAGTTTGTTAGAACATTATGTATGAACAAAAAATTTTGGATGATATTAATGATCAGCAAATAATTATCATCTTATCAGTTCACAAGCTCGTCGAATCATCAAATGAAACTTAAATTTAGACGATATTAATAATTATCAAATAAATATTGTCTTATCGGCTCGCAAGCTCGCAGGAGCATCATTCAATGAACATTGGATTTGGACGATATTAATAATTGACAAATAAATATCGTCTTATCGGCTCGCAAGCTCGCCGAAGCATCACTGAGCGTCGTTTAATGAAACTTAAATTTGGACGATATTAACAATTGCCAAATAAATATTGTCTTATCGGCTCGCAAGCTCGCCGAAGCATCACTGAGTGTTGTCTAATGAAACTTAGATTTGGACGATATTAATAATTCCCAAATAAATATCGTCTTATCGGCTCGCAAGCTCGCCGAAGCATCACTGAGTGTCGTCTAATGAAACTTAGATTTGGACGATATTAATAATTCCCAAATAAATATCGTCTTTTCGGCTCGCAAGCTCGCCGAAGCATCACTGAGTGTCGTCTAATGAAACTTAGATTTGGACGATATTAATAATTATAAAATAAATATCGTCTTATCGGCTCGCAAGCTCGCCGAAGCATCACTGAGTGTTGTCTAATGAAACTTAGATTTGGACGATATTAATAATTCCCAAATAAATATCGTCTTATCGGCTCGCAAGCTAGCCGAAGCATCACTGAGTGTCGTCTAATGAAACTTAGATTTGGACGATATTAATAATTCCCAAATAAATATCGTCTTTTCGGCTCGCAAGCTCGCCGAAGCATCACTGAGTGTCGTCTAATGAAACTTAGATTTGGACGATATTAATAATTATAAAATAAATATCGTCTTATTGGCTCGCAAGGTTGCCGAAGCGTCACTTTGTGTCGTTTGATGAAACTTAGATTCGGACGATATTAATAATTATAAAATAAATATCGTCTTCTCGGCTCGCAAGCTTGCCGAAGCGTCATTAAATGAACATGAAAAATTGGACGATATTATTGATTACAAAATAAATATCGTCTTGTCGTCTCGCAAGCTCGCCGAAGCGTCACTGGGTGTTGTTTGATGAAATTTAGATTTTGACGATATTGATAATTACCAAATAATTATCGTCTTATCGGCTCGCAAGCTCGCCGAAGCGTTACTCATAGTTTAATGAAACTTGAATTTGGACGATATTAATAATCACCAAATAAATATCATCTTTTCGTCTCGCAAGCTCGCCGAAGCGTCATTAAGCATCATTCAGTAAAACTTGGATTTGGATGATATTAATAATTGCCAAATAAATATCGTCTTATTGGCTCGCAAGCTCGCCGAAGCGTCATTAAGCATCATTCAGTAAAACTTGGATTTGGATGATATTAATAATTGCCAAATAAATATCGTCTTATTGGCTCGCAAGCTCGCCGAAGCGTTACTGTGTGTAGTTTAATGAAACTTAGATTTGGACGATATTAATAATTACCAAATAATTATCGTATTTTCGGCTCGCAAGCTCGCCGAAGCGTCACTGGGCATCATTCAGTAAAACTTAGATATGGACGATATTAATAATTACCAAATGAATATTGTCTTATCGGCTCGCAAGCTCGCCGAAGCGTCACTGGGCGTCGTCTAATGAAACTTAGATTTGGACGATATTAATAATTATAAAATAAATATTGTCTTATTGGCTCGCAAGCTCACCGAAGCGTCATTAAATGAACATAAAAAATTGGATAATGTTGATGATTACCAAATAAATATCGTCTTATCGGCTTGCCAGCTCGCCGAAGCGTTACTGGGTGTCGTTTAATGAAACTTAGATTTGGACGATATTATTTATTATTAAATAAATATCGTCTTCTCGGAGAGCTTGCGAGCCGAAGAGTCACTGTGTGTCGTTTGATGAAACTTAGATTTGGACAATATTAATAATTATCAAATAAATATCGTCTTCTCGGATAGCTTACGAGCCGGAGTGTCATTAAATGAACATAAAAAATTGAACGACATTATTGATTACCAAATAAATATCGTCTTATCGGCTCGCAAGCTCGCTGAAGCGTCACTGTGTGTCGTTTGATGAAACTTAGATTTGGACGATATTAACAATTACCAAATAATTATCGTCTTATCGGCTCGCAAGCGTTACTCAATGTAGTTTAATGAAACTTGAATTTGGACGATATTAATAATTACCAAATAAATATCGTCTTATCGGCTCGCAAGCTCGCCGAAGCGCCATTTGATAAAACTAAGATTTGGACAATATTAATAATTGCCAAATAAATATCGTCTTATTGGCTCGCAAGCTCGCCGAAGCGTCATTAAGCATCATTCAGTAAAACTTAGATTTGGACAATATTAATAATTGCCAAATAAATATCGTCTTTTCGGCTCGCAAGCTCGCCGAAGCGTTACTGTGTGTAGTTTAATGAAACTTAGATTTGGACGATATTAATAATTACCAAATAATTATCGTCTTTTCGGCTCGCAAGCTCGCCGAAGCGTCACTGGGCATCATTCAGTAAAACTTAGATTTGGACAATGTTAATTATTACCAAATAAATATCGTCTTTTCGGCGAGCTTGCGAGCCGAAGCGTCATTAAGCATCATTCAGTAAAACTTAGATTTGGACAATATTAATAATTACCAAATAAATATCGTCTTTTCGGCTCGCAAGCTCGCCGAAGCGTCACTAGGCTTCGTCTGATGAAACTTAGATTTGGACGATATTAATGATTACCAAATAATTATCGTCTTTTCGGCTCGCAAGCTCGCCGAAGCGTCACTAGGCGTCGTCTGATGAAACTTAGATTTGGACAATATTAATTATTACCAAATAAATATCGTCTTTCCGGCTCGCAAGCTCGCCGAAGCGTCACTGGACGTCGTTTAATGAAACTTGGATTTGGACAATATTAATAATTACCAAATAAATATCGTCTTATCGTCTCGCAAGCTCGCCGAAGCGTCACTGGACGTCGTTTAATGAAACTTAGATTTGGACAATATTAATAATTACCAAATAAATATTGTCTTTTCGGCTCGCAAGCTCGCCGAAGCGTCACTAGGCTTCGTCTAATGAAACTTGGACTTGGACGATATTAATAATTACCAAATAAATATTGTCTTTTCGGCTCGCAAGCTCGCCGAAGCGTTATTAAGCATCATTCAGTAAAACTTAGATTTGGACAATATTAATAATTACCAAATAATTATCGTCTTATCGGCTCACAAGCTCGCCGAAGCGTCACTCAACAAACATAAAAATTTAGATAATGTTAATAATCACCAAATAAATATCGTCGTATCGGCTAATAAGTTTGCCAGAAAATTACATGTGAACATGAAAATTTAGACGATGTTAATGTTTACCAAATTGTTATTGTCTATAAACTATGAATATTTATGTGTATAACAACTTTTTTTAGTAAAAAATATAATAATTAATTTATTCTTTAATTTATATTATGTTTAATAATATATTAAAATGAATATGGTAGATAACATTGTCAAATATCATAAATATACGGGATCATTTAAAAAACGGCATGTATCATCACAAAATAATATATCGTCTTTTTATTGTTTACAACCAAATTACATTAACAGTGAAACAAAGCATATTATTAACACTAATTTTATCAATTGTAAAGATGTTGACATTTTAATAAAATGTGCTGAATACAAAATAAAGATCACTGCAAATATTTATTGGATGAGTTTTGAAGATTTACAAAAACTTATATCTTTTTTAATTAAAATAAATGATTTTAGTGTTATTAAAAAAATTAATTATATTAGTATTGATAAGGTTTATTTTCAATTAGAAAATAAATATCCACATATATTGGCTTGTAAAAATGGACATATTAATATTGTTAAATATTTACACAAGCAAATTAAATTAACAAACAGTGATTTTCAATTAGAACACAATAAAGCGTGTTACAAAGCTTGTAAAAATGGACATCTTAATATTGTTAAATATTTACATAAACAAATTAAATTAACAAACATTGATTTTCAATCACATTATTATGGTTATGCTTGTCACAATTTCCAAAGAAAATTATGAGGACGATCATAGATCGTCGTCACGCAGCTTGTACATATGGATATCTTAATGTTGTTAAGTATTTGCATAAACAAATTAAATTAACAAAAAAAGATTTCGAATTAAATTATGAATATATCGATGGATTAAGTCATATAATTAAACACATTAATGTTGTTAAATATTTACATTTAGAACTTGGATTTTCAAAAGAAAATTTCCAAATGGATAATGATTTAATATCTGTATGGTGTTGTTATGATGGTCAACTTGATGTTATCAAATATTTTCATCAAGTGTTTAAATTAACAAAAGAAGATTTTCAATTGAATGATAATATGACATGTTGCTTTGTATGTCGTGATGGAAACGTTAATGTTGTTAAATATTTACATGAAGAAATTGGATTGTCAAAAAAAGATTTTCAGTCAAATAATAATCAAGCATTTGGAATGGCTTGTTTAAATGGCAATATTAATGTTGTTGAGTATTTACACAAAAAAGTTGGATTAGCGAAAGAAGATTTTCAATCAGAAAATATGGCATGGCACTGGCCTGAGTTTTATGACCACATTAATGTTATTGAATATTTACATAAAGAAGTTGGATTAACGAAAGAAGATTTTATGTTAAATGGATATAACAGAGCTTACAGATATGGTAAACATGAATTTATAAAATATTTAGAACAAGAAATGGACATGAATTAATCTAACTCCAAATATTTACATTAAATTTACAAATAATACCGAATTAATCATATACAGTGTCAAGAAAAAATGAATTTTACACACCTACTTTTTTATCATCAACTAATGGCAAAAATACTAATAATGGATATAGTCGATGTAATAAAGCACACCATTAAATATAACAATTCTAATAACAGTCGTCATGTATCATTACTACACAACATTGCTAAAATTTTGACATTTACCACAAATTACATCAATATAAACACAAAATCAATTATAACAAAATATAAACAATTTATATCTCAAGTAAATGTTAATATAATCATCAAATGTTCTGATTTATGTATTAAAATAGTTCCTGTTTGGTATATATTTAATGATGATTTAATTGATCAAGCCATGATTTTTGACATTGATTTAATTAAAAACTTTTCCATCAATTTATCCAATGATAAATTACAACATTATCTTTCACAAGCATGTATTTTTGGAAATCTAAATAATGTTAAGTATATACATAATTTACTGAACGCAAACATCGATCATTATAGATATAATAATAACGAAATATGTGGTTTAGTATGTGAAAATAATCATTTAAACATTGTTAAATATTTGTGTAATTATATTGGTTTAAATCAACAGGATTTTGAATCTGATGATAATTATGCATTTGTTAAAATATGTGAAAATAATTATTTTCGTGTGTTTAAGTTTCTAACAAAAAAGTTTCCTAATTTTGCACATAATTGTTTGTATAAATACAACACATTTGCTTCACCATATAATTACTATTCAATACTTGACAAATATAATTTAACAACTTTCATTAATTATATGATCATTAAGCATAATAAATTTGATTTGAGATTAATATGCTTGTCAGATAATATTGAATCATTTATGATTATTCATAAGAATAACTCGAATATTACCATATCACCATCATTAATTAGAGAAATATGCATGAATGATTGTTGCAGAATATTTAGTTACTCTGTTTCAAATAACATTCTGAAAATAAAAGATGATTTACTGGAAAAATTATATTTTAATGACAGTGTAAACATTTTCAAATATTTATGTGAAAATGTATTCAATAAAGATAAAATTATTATAAGTCGTGATACAATATATCAGATTGTTGCACATAAATCATATAATATTAGAACATATTTAATGAAGACTAAATTAACTCCAAATGATATTAAATTATATTATGTTGAAAATTCCGTATATTATAGATATATGACAACTGGATTAATGTAATATATGCCAGAAAAAATGAAAAAAATCAAAAGAAAACAACACGCATATATTGGCAATATCCATGTCAAACAATAAGAAAGTTCTTAATATTCATCAAATTAGTGAAATTGATAAATCTAAATTTTTATTGGTAGATGATTTATATTCATATGATGGCAACACATTATTTACTGCATGTGTTGATATAACTTATATGTCAATTAGTAAAAATGATATGACATTTGCGATATTCCTACCAAAATTCAATGGTTTTCTTAATGAGTTATGTGAGTATATTGGTACTAACTGGTCTGTTAAGTATGTGCGTTTTTGCAATTTAACAAATAAACTTGATGATAAATTTATAATCATTAATTTTGAAATTAAAAAAATGCATGAAGATGATTTTTGTATTGATGTTAAAAATTACAAAGTAATTGTTGATAAAACAAATAAATGTAATGTCAGTGATAATTACAACATTGTAAACATTGAAATCATTACATATTTACATCAAGGAATTGGATTAACAAAACAAGATTTTCAATTAGACAATAATTATATATGCCGATCGGCTTGTGAATACAATTATTTTGATGTTGTTGAATATTTACATAAAAAAATTGGATTGACAAAAGAAGATTTTCAATCAAATGGTAATTATGCATGTCAAATGGCTTGTGAAAATGGTCATTTGTGTATTGTTAAATATCTACACCAAGAAATCGGTTTAACAAAACAAGATTTTCAATCGGATGATAATTATGCATGTCATCAGGTTTGTTGTAATGGTCATATTGATGTTGTTAAATATTTACATCAAGAAATTGAATTGACAAAAGAAGATTTTCAATCAAATAATAATTGTGCATGTGGACTTGCTTGTCAAGAAAATCATATTGATATTGTTAAATATTTACATCAAGAAATTAAGTTAACAAAAGAAGATTTTCAATCAAATAATAATTATGCATGTCGATGGGCTTGCGAATGTGGTAATATTGATATTGTTAAATATTTGCATCAAGAAATTGGATTGACAAAAGAAGATTTTAAATCGGGTAATGAATTAGCGTGTAAACGGTATTATTCAAATGGTCGAATTGATGTTGTTAAATATTTGCATCAAGAAATTGGAATCAATGATGATATTACAATTAATTATCTTTCCAACTTACATTTTGACATAAAAAATGTCAACAAAACATTAAAAACATATATGCTAACAACATCGGACTTGATTAATAAATATTCGGAACTAAAACATCTTAATAAAGATATAATTTTATACAATCACATCGTCAAAAATATTGAATATATTGATATACATTTAAATTTACCATCAAATAAATTCACATTTTGGTCAAATAATGTTAATTCGTTGTGCACATTTTTCCTAAAAGAAAAACATCTTAATGAAATTAAAAAATATATCAAATTACCAAACAGTTTAGAATTTAACAACATTGAGTTCACATATTTAGATAATGATGAATATAAACATTATGACAAGAGTAAATGTCTTGAATTTTGTAGTAAACTAGTTAACAATGAAAAAATATCTATGGATGTAAGAATATATTCAAATAAAACATACAAAATGACAAAGTTATTCTAATAATTCCTTAAAAAACTTTCATTCATAACATTATATGTTTTGCGATCATAAAATCGATTTATGTGTGTATTTATTTGTAAAAAAATGTCACATTCTATTTTTTTATTAATCATTTTACATATTTTATATGCACAATTTATAGTTATTCTACAATCAATATCTGGTAAACATATATAATCTATATTTTCATCAAAATTATTAATTAATTTGTTATATAAACGCTGATAGTATTTCATACCAAGTAATTTTGACAATTTTCTTAACTCAACACAATATTGATTATCTTTTGAATGTATATCATCAAAATTAACATATTTTCTATATACCAATATTTTTACTAATGGCACATTAATACTACATAAATAGTTTTCGAAAAATGATACAAAAATTGTGCTCATATTATATAATGATATCTTCAGAATCTGATTCAACAAATGATTTAGAAGTAGAATCAAAAAGTGAATTGGAAATGATAAAATCACATATTCACCCAGAAGTTACTGATCCACAATTCTTATATAAAACTTTTAAGAAGAAAGAAATCAATTATTATCGTGCTCCACCACGACCCGATATTAATGATTATAATGAAGTAAAAAAATACAGAGATGGTATTTGTAGAGAAAGTAAGGGTGCATACAATCATCAGAATTTAGTTGCTAATTTTATCAATCCGAATACACCATATTTTGGTTTATGTTGTTTTTGGGGATTAGGTGTTGGTAAAACTTTTGCAGGAGTTGCTATTACTGAAATGTTTCGTCCACAAGTAAGAAAATATGCAACTAAAATTACCATATTAGCACCCGGACCAATATTAAAAGAATCATGGAAAAAAGCCATCATTGCATTTAATAATGGTAATTTTAATAATAAAAATGAAATTGCCGCAATATTACATGATTATAATATTATGAGTTACAAAAGTTTTGTTAAACGAGTTTTGGGAGAACGTGTCGTTGAAAAAGTTATGGCTGATGAAAAAATAAAAGTAACTTATAAAAAGACAGAAGAAGGGGAATTTTTAAGAGATCCTTCGATAAACAGACTATATAATCTTGACAATACTATACTTGTTGTTGATGAAGCACATAATTTTACAGGAAATACTCGTGGAAAAGCATTAAAAGAAATAATCAAAAATTCTAAAAACCTCAAATTAGTATTATTAACAGGAACACCTATGAAAAACTTTGCTGATGATATTATTGAATTAATGAATTTTTTGAGACCACAAGATTCACAAATTGAAAGAGAAAAGATATTTACATCAGAGAAAAATACTAATATGCAAATTAAACTTGGTGGTCTTGAATATTTTAAGAATATGGTCCGAGGATATGTATCACATGTTAAAGGTTATGATCCATTAATATTTGCCAAGAAAATAGATAAAGGTATTATTCCTAAAAGTTTACAATTTACATATGTAACACAATGTTATATGTTACCATTCCAATATGAAACATATGTATCTGTATTGAGTGCTGAAAAAGAACAAGCTATTAGAGCGACTGAAGATAAACAAACAATTGCTGAAGAAATTAGTGAAGATGAAGAAGATGTTAAGGAAACTAAAGAGTCTAAAGATACATTATATCGTAAATCAAGTGCAGTCGCTAATTTTGTATTTCCAATATTATCATCATCAAGAAAAGAAATAATCGGACATTATGGTAAAGAAGGATTAAATATATTGAAATCTCAAGTGCAAAGTAATAATAAATTATTAAATGATAAGATAAACGAAAAATTCTTCAAGAATAAATATGATGGTGGTGAATTAGTAACATTATCGTCTGATGGAAAAACTATTAGTGGAGATATTCTTAAATTCAAGAATCTTAAACATTTTTCTATAAAATTTTACAAGACGATGAAGAAAATATCCAGACTATATGAAGGTAAAAAAGGAGCTAGAACTGCTTTTGTATATTCTAGTTTAGTTGTTGTTGGTATTTTATTGTTTCAAGAAGTCTTATTAATGAATGGATATTTAGAATTTCAAGAAGATGCAAGTAATTATGTTATATCCGGTGATACTAAATGTTATTATTGTGGGAAATCGTATTCACAACACACTTCAGGAAAAGCATCTTTAACAAATGATGATGAGTTTAGTGATGATTCAAGTGGTGATGAATCAAAAAAAGAACCCAAATCCATCAAGTTACATAAATTTTACCCAGCCACATTTTTAGTAATTACTGGGAAATTGTCAGATGAAGGTGAAGAATCAGTTAATGATGATAAAAAGAGAATATTAGATGAAGTATTTAATCAGAATAAGAATATGTACGGACAATATATTAAATTAGTATTAGGATCAAGAGTTATGACAGAAGGTACTAATTTAATGAATGTTGGTGAAGAACATATATTGGACGTAAATTTTAATTTGGGACAAATTGATCAAATTATAGGTAGAGGTATTAGAAATTGTTCTCATTATAATATGATTTCAGATGATAATAAATTTCCATCGGTACCTGTTTATAAATATGTTATTACATTAAAAGGTGGTGAGACATCTTCAGATGAAGATATTTATGCTAAAGCAGAATTAAAATACAAATTGATAAAAACGATAGAAAGGGCAATGAAAGAAGAAGCTATTGATTGTGCTGCTAATATGCCAATTAATATTTTTAGAGAAGATGTTGAGAAATACAAAGGATGTGAAGAAAAAGGTAATTGTCCAGATGTTTGTGATTATACTTCATGTATGTTTAAATGCAGTGATGCAAAATTAAATCATGAATATTATGATCCATCTCGAATGATGTATAAACGTTTAGCTAAAAATGAAATTGATAAAAGTACATATTCAGATGCATTGGCTAGAAATGAAATTAATATAATTAAAAATAAAATTAAAGAAATGTTCTTTTTTGGATATGTATTTACATTAAAAGATATTGTGGAATACATAAAAAGTGCATATAGCGAATATAATAGTGAGTTTTTTGATGAATATTACGTTTATAGAGCATTAGATGAATTAATGCCAGTTGATGAAAATGATGTTGGTGATGTTATTCATGATAAATTTAATAGAAAAGGATATATTATTTATAGAAATAATAATTATATATATCAACCAATAGGTGAAAGTGAAAATATATCATTATATTACAGATCAACAAATACACTTCCGTTAGAAAATAAAGTATCATTTACTAATTATTTAAAGAATTTACCAAAATATAATCAATTGAAAACACAAACAAATATAAGTGTTAATATTCAAGATAATAATTCATATGATTTTGATACAAATGCAGAATATTATGAACACAGAACTGAAAATAAATATGTTGGTATAATTGATAAAAATAATCAAAAATCAAAAACATATGATCAAGCCAACGATGTTTTTAAGATAAGAGAGAAAAGAAGTAAAATATTAGTTAAAAAACGTGAAGCTGGATTACCAACATTAAAAGGTTCAGTGTGTTTCAATTCAAAAGATAAGAAATACATTAATAAATTGGCCAAACATTTGGAAATACCAACAAAAGACCAACGATATACAAGAATACAAGTTTGTGAGTTAATTAAAAATAAATTATTATTGTTGGAAAAATATTCCACGGGTAAAGATAAATTAACATATATAATAATACCAAGTAATCATGAAATATATCCATTTCCATATAATCTTGAAGATAGAACCGAGCATGTAATTAATGAATTGAAATCAAACATTAAGGTTAAATTAGAATATAAGAAAAAAGTAATTAAGAAAACGGTTGGTGATGAAAAAGGTATGCCGTCATATATAATATATTTTAAGGATATACCTGAATTAAAACAATATGAAGCTTTATTAAATAAATATAAAGCAAAAAGAGAAGGTGGTGAGGTGCATATTTTGTTAGAATAATTTAATCATTTTGCACTCATGATTTGAATATATTCTAATTTTCATTGTGATAATTTCATTGTCATCTAACTTTTGATAAAAAGTTAAATGTGTTTTTTTATCATAATATTTATATTCATTATTTTCTAAATATGTAAATTCAATATTTTTGAATAATAAATCATCACCAAATGTTGTGATTTGTTTTTTTATTCTATCAATGTTCGATTTTTCCAATTCAAATGAGCATATTGTTTTTGATTTATTTGTTTCAAATGAAAATTTATCTGATTCTAAATTCAGATCAATATCTATATATTCAATATTTCCGTCAATGTGATTATATAAAATATCATTGTTTGCAATCGATTTTAGTTCTGGATATTTGTTAACTAAATCATTTGTTGTTATTGTATATAATTTTGATGTTATATGGATTTTTGTTATTTCGAATTGTTCCATAATTTCTTCATTAAAATATTTGATGACTTTGACGTGAGCATTTTTAACAGCTTGTTTGTATGCATGATTATTATTTGATTGGAAATCTTGTCTCGTTAATTTAATTTCTTGATGCAAATATTTAACAATGTCAATATTGCCACCTTCACATGCATATCGACATGCTTCATTTTTATTTGACTGAAAATCTTGTTTTGTCAATCCTATTTCTTGATGTAAATATTTAACAACATCGACATGATTATTTCCACAAGCCCATCGACATGCATAATTATCATATGACCGGAAATCTTGTATTGTTAATTTAATTGCTTTATGTAAATATTTAACAACATCAATATGACCATTTTCACAAGCCCATCGACATGCATAATTATCATCCGATTGAAAATCTTGTTTTGTTAATCCAATGTTTTGATGTAAATATTTAACAACATCAATTTGACCATTTGAACAAGCACATAAACATGCATAATTATCATTTGATTGAAAATCTTGTTTTGTTACTCCAATTTCTTGATGTAAATATTTAACAAAATTGACATTATTCATATATTTTCCCAATTTATCAAGACGTTTATAATCTTTTGTTAAATCACCAATCAAAATTTCATGATTGTTAACTTCATAACTGATTAATGGTATCCCAACATCAAATTTAATCTGAAATTCAATTGAAATCAGTGCATTTTGATACTTATCGTTGAATTTGTCATGTTGAAAAAGCTCACTACATATTTCAGGTGTTTTCTCATATTTATAACAATATTTTCTTAGAATGTTAACAAAATTAATATAGTTGCGGCATATTTTTGTAATGACCAAATCTCCGTTATTATGAAGACTGCTATCTCTGGTGTCAAAAACTCCAATAAATGAGTATTTGCCATCATAACCAATCAAATTATCTTGTATAGAAAATTTAGATAATTCAAATGAATCTTCGTTATTAATTATGATTGCATTATTGTCAGTCATTGATATTGCTAATATGATTAACGTGATTTACTTAAGAATTAAAATTTCATTTTTTTTGTATGTGATTAAATGTTATGCAAAAAAATGAAATTATAATTCTTAAGTAAATTACACTAATCATATTAAAAAATGACACATTGTTATAAATGCAACATGAGTTGTTATTACAAAGATAATAAAACTCCATCTGGAAAGCTTTTATGTACAACATGTAGTATGAATTGTGCATGTGTTAATATAGGTTGCTCTCCTGGATGTATAGGATTTGAAATGAATAAACACATGAGTATTTTTAAATACTGTGAAGTATGTCTAAAACATGAAGTGGAAAAATATAACACACAAGAAGAGAAACTCAAATTCTTAATGACGTGTTCAAGATCAGAACACAATAAACAATACAATGAATTTTGTGCAGAATTGCGAGGATTAGAAAAAGCAGCAAGACGTAATAACGATACATTTTTAAATGCATTAAAATCATTACCATTAATGACCAAATTTGGTCTGTCAATCTAAAAACTAAATAAAAAAATTGAATGTATTAAATCATTGAAAAATTCGGTCATTTAATTCTGTTACGCGACAGTTGCATTGTCTTCAATCATGAAGTTTGTTTGCACTTACACTTACGAATCAAAAAAATATGTCATTGAAATTATATTAACAGATGAAAAAAATGTCATTGTTGAATTGGTGTCAAAAAAAGATGATCATACTATAAATCAGAATTTATTGACAATATTTGAAGAGCATAAATTTGTTACTTTGAATGAGAGATTTGTGTGTGATGAACATTATGTTATGTTCACATGGTCATTGAGTCAACATGAATATTTCATTGATTTTGTTATTGATATAATTAATTTGTTTGAATTAGAATTGAATTTGGAAAAATATCAAAAACATTACAATTTCGATTATGATATTGAGATAATAAAACACAAAAATATATTTACTGCAATAATTTCCACAAATCATACAAAAGAAGTATTAAATCACATCACTGACATTAACATATATTCAAAATTATCGGTACAAAACAATATAATCATGATTGAATCAGATTTGTCATTATTATTCATGATTAATAGTTTGTTGTATTTAAGAAAATATGATTTATGGTGTGGTGTTAATAATGACTTTTCAATTCAAATGTATACAACGATATGTAATGATGAAAATGGTTTGTCATACAGCTATAAATTTTCACTTGAAGGAAATTTATATTGTTCATACATAGAATATGATATTGATACGGGAGATAATGTTGCTTTTGATGTCATCGATGATTATTACATTACTAGTAGTTACAATGATTTTTGTAATGAACATGGTATTTTATGGACAAAAGACTTGATTAAAAATGTGGAAATTTTGAATACAAATGATAAAAAAATCTGTATGTTGTACAGATTTAAAGATATGTTTAAACCAAATGAATATGAAACTATTTTTGATAAAAAAGTTATGTCATATTCAGATGCAAATAAATTTATCATTGATATCATCGGTAAACTTAAGGTCCGGAAAATATTGTGGGATAAATTTATCAGCTAGTTTGTTTATTTAAAAAATGAATTGATAATTACTATAATTATTGCATATATATTATATCAAATGGAAACTGTATTTTTGACTGAAGACAAAAAATCATTTATAATTATTCATAAAAATTTTTATCCATCTTCTGAAAAACTTATACGACGAGTAAATAGAGACATGCCAGAGACATATCACGAAATTAAAATGGCAGGTAAAATGGTTGCAATACCAAGATTACAATAAGCATATGGAATGACATATAAATATTCAGGTACTGAATCTAAATCAATTCCATTCACAAAAACTTTGCTCAAAATTATGGATAAAATTAAGGAATCATATACTGATTTGATGCTAATATGTGTTTAGTAAATTGGTATTTGGATGGTAACCATTATATAGGACCACATTCAGATGATGAAAAACAATTTGGAGATAATAAACCTATATATAGTCTATCATGGTGTGCTACAAGACAATTTAAATTACTGAAAAAGAAGGATGTTGATGGTATTGATTATAAAATAGATTTGGAAGATGGTGATTTGATAATTATGTGTGGAACATGCCAAAAGACACATACACATCAAGTACCCAAGACAAAGAAATGCAATAAATCGAGAATTAATTTTACATTCAGAACATTTGTTAATGAAAAAAAATGAAATTATTTTATTGAATATATTGTGATAATATTATAATAACAACAATGAAGTGTATAATTTTAGTACTGCTATTTAGTGTAATCAATTGTTATGATATTAATGTTGAATTATCAATAGTATGTTCAAGTAATAACAAGACATTAACTATGACTAAACTATGTGAAAATATTATTCTTAATAACAACAAATACACTGAGTCATATAATGCATGCAATACATTAGTCAATGAATACACAAATAATAAACATGTCACAATAATATGTAATTTAGCAAACACATATGTTTCTAGATTAAATGAAATACATATAAATGATGAAAATAATAAAAAAAGAGATAAATTTTGGAAGATGATATTTATTATTATTGGTGTAGTAGAATTTGTAATTATATGTGCATTTTGTATATTCATCGCAATACGTAAATCTACTGTTAATGGAAAATTACCAGTTTAATATAACAAGTATTTTGTTAGGTTTTTATGTTTAATAGTATAACAATACTATTATTTAATTTTTTTAATAATTTGACAGCTTGTGGGAAGATAATAATTAGTTGGTGAATATTGTTTAAATCTTAGTTTTATTAAACGCCACTCGGCGAGCTTGCGAGCCAAAAAGACGATATTTATTTGATAATTATCAATATTGTCCAAATATTGATGTTTATTAAATGTCGTGTACTGACGCTTGGTGAGCTTGCGAGCCGAAAAAACGAGATTTATTTGGTAATTATCAATATCGTCCAAATATTGATGTTTATTAAATGTCGTGTACTGACGCTTGGCGAGCCAAAAAGACGATATTAATAATTATTAATATCGTCCAAATATTAATGTTTATTAAATGTCGTATGCTGACGCTTGGCAAACCAAAAAGACGATATTTATTTGGTAAATATTAAATATCATCAAAATATTAGTTTCATTAAATGATGTATACTGACGCTTCGGCTCGCAAGCTTGCCGAAAAGACAATATTTATTTAGTAATTATTAATATCGTTCAAATCTTAATGTTCATTAAATGATATATACTGACGCTACAGCAAGCTTGTGAGCCAAAAAGACGATGTTTATTTAGTGGATATTAAATATCATCAAAATCTTAGTTTCATTAAATAACGTATACTGACGCTTTGGCGAGCTTGCGAGCCGAAAAGACGATATTTATTTAGTAATTATCAATATCGTCCAAATATTTATGTTCATTAAATGTCGTATACTGACGCTTTGGCGAGCTTGCTAGCCGAAAAGACACATAAATTTAGTGGATATTAAATATCATCAAAATCTTAGTTTCATTAAATGTCGTATACTGACGCTACAGTAAGCTTGCGAGCCAAAAAGACAATATTTATTTAGTAATTATTAATATCGTCCAAATCTTAATGTTCATTAAATGTCGTATGCTGACGCTTTGGTGAGCTTACGAGCCAAAAAGACGATATTTATTAATTCAAGTCTTTATTAATTATTAATTAATTAATCTTGTAAAAAAAATTGAATTAATTTTACTAAAAAATATTATCAAACATATTAGGTAATATCATGTCTAAATATGTTCTTATTTTGATTATGTTGAATTGTATAAATTGTTATGATATAAGAACAGATTTAATAACAATATGTTCAAGTAACAATAAATCAGACAATTTGATAAATTTATGCTCGGATATAATATTAGAACCAAATTATTATTACATTGTATATAGTTTTTGTGAAAATATGTATAATAAATCAATAATTGAACCAGAATTTACATCTATGTGTATAGATGCAGATAAATATATGTCAAATGTAAATGTTATTGTCTTAAAAGAAGAATATTGGATGTTTTTTGATAAAGTGAATTTAATAATATTAATAGTAGTAATTTCTTGTAGTGTTATTATAATTAATATAATTTTGTGTATGTCTATAAATTTAAATGTCAATAAAAATATTGAGAATAATCATCTCGATGTTAATTAATTTATTAATCCTGTAAAAAATTGAATTATTTTTACTAAAAAATATTATCAAATATATTAGGTAATATCATGACTAAATATGTTCTTATTTTGATTATGTTAAATTGTATGAATTGTTATGATATAAGAACAGATTTAATAACAATATGTTCAAGTAACAATAAAACACGTGATTTAATAAATTTGTGTGCAAATGTAATATCAGAACCTAATTATTATTACGGTGTATATAGTTTTTGTGAGAATATGGATAATAAAACAATAATTGAACCTGAATTTACGTCTATGTGTATAGATGCAGATAAATATATGTCAAATGTAAATGTTATTTCATTGAGAGAAGAATATCGGTTGTTTTTTGATAAAGTGAATATAATGTATGTTATAGTAATATATTTCATATTAACTGTCATACTTGGTGTAGGAATAATCAAAAAACACAAGGATACAACAAATAATCCTGATGATACAATGAACAGACATCCATTGATACTTGTTTGATAACATAAATTTTTCATTTGTTTTATAAATATGAGTTATTGATAATTGACTCATAAATATATTTATATTTTGTTTGTTTACATTAAATATCAATGTAATTTACTTATTTGTAACAAATGTCATATTTATTCACTCAATAAATATTAGATGAACAATTTAACAAGAGACCATTTAGTGTCACGTGATGATATTATATGATTACAACTTACACATGGACATAATAATCACTAAAAAACAATAATTATTTATCATTCTAATGCATTAAATATTGCATTAAACTCAACATTTTAAACAAAAAAATGAAATATATTCATCCAAAAACACACTTGATAATATATTAGCAAAATAATGATTAAGTATATCCACAAAGGTAATAAATATGACTTATCTGTTGACAAAAACATGTTATGTCAATGTTCTATTATATTCAAAACACTTTTTGCATCACACGCAATACCAAAAATATATAGTCATGCAAATATTGATTTCAATAAATTTAAGGAATTTATGTCACTCACTAAAAAACTCATCAACAATGATGATTTAGTACCACATGACTATGTTAATGATGATGTCAAATATATAAAATGTGAGAATATGGAAGTTAATCATAAATATAAATTATACATAAATCATGATCATTTTACAAATGAATATTTACATGTTGATCTCATGAAAATAGAAGAATATATTTTAATTGCAAACATTTACTACATTGATATAGTCCGTAATAAATTATTAAATTTCGTGTCGAACATATTAAAACATACCGATTTAGAAAATATCATTAACATTGAGTATTATTACAATAACGATATTCTCGATAATATTGATATTAACGATATAAAATCCACTTGTTGTTTAAATCTAATAAATAAATTTAAATGTTTAACATATAAAATCAATAATCATGAACAAACAAATGAGAAACCAGAAAGATTCACATCGCATGTTAAGTTAAGATGTCAAAAAAACAGAATAACCACATATAATGATCTAAAAATAATTAATCCTGACATTAACAATGATTTAAAAAACAGATTAAAGAAACAATTAAATATATGGTATGACATTATTCCATGGAATGATAGTTCTATTGTATTTACAGGTGGATTATTAGTTGATATTATTCAAAATAAAATATCGTCTGATTACAAAGATATCGATTTATTTTTAATTGGTACAGAGGAACAAAAAAAATCTGTGATTGAAAAAATAATCAATAATTTAACAACAAATGATCATGAAATATATTACGACGGATTAATTGTGCAAATTTTAATTAAAAATAACAAGAGATGTTTGCAATTAATATGTACTAATTATAATAATCCCGAAATAATTACTAATTTATTTGATGCATCACATCTCAAAATGTATTATCATAATGAAACTCTTATGATGTCCGAAGATTGTATAGTTGCATTGGAATCTAACAAAACTAAAATATATGAATATCGTCCAATAAGAGTAGCAAAAGCAATGCATAATGGCTTTGAGATTGATTGTGAATTTAATTTTAAAAATCCTTTTGCTATGCAAGATATTATCAATTATTTTGAATTAATAAAATCAGAACACAGAATTATTCAAAATGGAGTTAAATGTACTGATTTAAAAGAAATGTACAAAAATATTAAATATAATGGTGAATTTGATAATTATATATTCTTGTCTATAGTTGATAGTATGGAATTTGATGTCAATTCATTAAAATTCCGTGGTCCACATGAAGAGATATTTGATACTGACTATACATGTGCGTTTATAATGTATAACTATTATGGTCAACGAACTAAAAGATTATATTTAACATCAAATTTAATTTGTAGTAAGAATGTATTTTGCGAGAAAGACGGATTATTAATAAAATTAGACACCAATAATACAGAATTAATTAATATATTTGAGACAATGGATTGTTATTTGGAAGAAAATATAAATAATTTAATAATTAATCCTAAACAACCAAAATATATGAAAAATGCCACATACAAAAGTCTAATATTATCCGAAGATAATTGTATTTCAGTAAAATTTGAAACTTGCACTGAAAAAAATGAAATTGATAATTGCACAACATCAGTATTCGTTAATAAATGCAATGAAATAATTGCAATTACTGAATTAAATGGATTGAAAAAACTCATAAAAAACTCATCAAATGTTAAAGTAATAATCGAAGTTTCATGGTTACAAGGATTATTATCTGAAACTAAACATAGGAATTATGAAATGATATTAAAATTAAAACAAATTCATATTAACGAATATACAGGAAATGTTGATGCATTACCGAAAATTTGTACCGCCAACTATAGAAATGTGTATGATACGTTCAATCGTATGACTGATAAATTTACTCGTGTTAATGAATTGGATGAAGTTAACATTGGATTTTGTGACAATTATGATAGGTATGATAGTGACTGTGAAAGGTATTATAGTGACTGTGAAAGATATAATGAAATGACAAAACATGATAGTGTGGGTAGTGATAGTGATTAATTTACATGATGGAACATGAAGATTTATTTATTTGTTCTTCATTTTCGAGAACTTTCTCAGTAACAATTTCATTCATTTCTTCATTATTACATGATTTTTTATATATTATTTTAACATTAATTATTGGTGTGCAACAATTACATATAGTCTCGAAAGAAAGATGATAGTTTATATTGTTTATTTGTATTGGAATATATGTTTTATTTTCACTAAAATAATTAAAAAAATCATTAAAATTTAAAACATTGTAATTTTCATAACCATATAATGACTTATAGTTTGTATAATTAATATATTCTGGCGAAAAATGCATGTTTTCTGATATCTTGAATTCGATATTTTTAGTATTAATATTAAATGTATTGTTAAAAACACGGTTACAATCTAAACTTACAACATTACATGAATATATGGTCTCACCATCATAATCACTGTATAATTTATTGATTATATTTATATTAATCAATTGATTTTTAATATGATCAATATATTTATCAATAAAATTTGATTTGCGAATAAATTCATTATAACCATTTAAATTATTTTTGCGAATTTTTTCTCTTTCAATATTTCTTTTATTTACTGTATGTACTGCGGCGACTGCCATTATAATATATGTAATATATTATACAATCTTGTTTAACTTAATAACTTTATCATAATCGATGCATTTACAGTGACCTGTGTTCCACCAATTAAATTAGCAAGTATAACTGCTGATGATGATGAATGATTACGTAAAGTAATTACATCATTTGCATTCAATGTTACAATAACTTGACCATTGTTTTGCTGCGTTCCTGCACCAGATCCATATAATGATTCTGGAATTGGAGATCCATTTACAAAAACACAGAATTGATTTGGTTCAGAACATGATACTGAATAATTTATTTCATAATCACCTGGGTTTAAAACTGATATTGATGGAAATCCTGGAGAATGTGTTATTCCTGGTGTCATCACACCGTTTGAACTAAATGGTATATCCATTTCTATCGCAATTGTTATTAAATTAACATTGTAAATATATGCATATTGTGATAATCCACCAGCTGGACCAGGTGGCCCTTGCGGGCCTTGTGGACCTTGTGGCCCTGGAAATCCTTGCTCTCCAGGTAATCCTTGTGGGCCTGGCGGGCCAGACGGGCCTTGCTCTCCAGGTAATCCTTGTGGGCCTGGCGGACCAGACGGGCCTTGCGGACCAGGTAATCCTTGCGGGCCTTGCGAACCGGGCGGGCCAGGTGGTCCTTGCGGTCCAGGTAAACAACAACAACAACATTTACGACATGGCATTCGTATACATTGTCATTATAATATATAAAAAATACAGTGAATGACATTGTTAAATTATAAAATAAAATATTGTTCTCTGCATATCTTCATTCTAAAACCATAAACAAATAAAATGACTGATTATATTTAAATCATACTTTTTTATTTAAATATTCAGCAACATATTTATTACTGAAAATAATGTTCATCGTGTAATCAGTACACGATAAATCATTTTTTGTGAATCCGAATTCCTCACATAAATATTTAATAACATCAAGATTTCCACGTTCACAAGCCAAATTAAATGCAAAGACAAAATCTTGTTTGGTTAATCTAATTTCCCTGTGCAAATATTTCACGATATCAATGCGACCGTAACAACAACTTATTCTAGATGCATAATTATCATTAGATTGAAAATCTTTAATTGTAAATCCAATATCTCGATGCAAATATTCAACAATGTCAATGTGACCATATTGACAAGCCATACGACATATTTCATTATTATTCGATGTGAAATATTCTTTTGACAATCCAATTTTTTGATGTAAATATTTAACAATACCGATATGACTGTAATCATATGAGTATCTATGTGAATAATTATCATTTAATTGGAAATCGTCTTTTTCTAATCCAATAATTTGATGTAAATATCTGACAATATCAATATATCCTCCGATACATGCTAATTTAACTGCCTTATTGTCATTGTTTGTAAAAAATTCTTTTGGAATTCCAATATGTTGATGTAAATATTTAACAACCTCAATATTACCTTTAACACATACAGAAGAACATAAATAACTATCATCATCAAAATCTGTTATTGATAACTTAAAATTTTTATGCAAATATTTAATTATGCCAACATAATTTAATTTACACAGATCATTAAACTGAAGAGTATAAGTAATATCTTCCGAGAAATTTTCCCTTGACAATTTATATTTCTTGTGTAAAAATTTAACAACTCCAAAATTGCCACTTTCACACGAGTCTACCATGTAATCAATCACAGTATCAATATCAATATCAGCATAATCGATAACTAATTTTAACAATTGAACATTGTTGTATTTTACCAATTTTTTTATCAATAAATTTATATCATCGTGACTTAATTGATATGTTGCTGGAACAACATTTATTTTATATTTAATACATTTGGCAATAACACCTATATTTTTTTGGTTGAGAAATTTTTTATATTTTCTGACAACATTTAAATTCTCTGGATTTATATCTTTTTTGTTCAATTTAACACAATGAGAAATATTGATGCTGCTATTCACATGTCTTTTTTTGTTGTTTGGTATAAACTTGCATACATTTACACCAATATCAACAATATCCATTGTTTGGAGAGAATATAATCAGAAAGCAATTGTCGCGTACTGATATATTATTACTGTGTTTTTCAATGATTTATAATTGTCAATTTTTTATATGTACAATGATAATTATGGACTATATTAAATTCTAACAAGTTTGTAAACTAGAAAGACAATAATAATTTAGTAAATGTTAATATTGTCCAAAATCTTAGTTTCATTAAACAACACTTCTGTTAATCTATAATTATATCATCAAGTTTATCTATAACCAGATGCTGTGTTATGTGGGTCTGTATTTACCATAAACCGTATAAAAATTGATTTATTAACACTATTATTTACATTAATTATAATCAGTAAACTATGGATATAGTCGATAATAATGTCAATACTAACAAATATATTAACTCTAATAACAAGAGACATGTATCATTAACAAATAATATTGCTTATTGGCTTAAATTAGACAATAAATATATCAACAAAGAAAATAAATCAAATATTGGTAAATACAAGAAAATATTGAACCAAAAAGACATCAACACATTAATTAAATGTACAAAATATAATATTAATATAGTTCCTGTTTTGTATAAACTCAATGATGATGACATAAATTTATTAAACAATGCAGCATTTAAACATACAAATATTTACATGATCAAATCAATTAACAATTATTCTAAAATTGATATAAAATTAATTGATAAACATGTATTATTATATTGCATTCATGGTCATATAGGTATTGTTAAACATTTACACAAAGAAAATGAATTGACAAAAGAAGAATTTCAATTAAATTATAATATTGGATGTAAATGGTATTTTGGAAATGGTCGTCTTGATGTTGTTAAACATTTACATCGAGGAATTGGATTAACAATACAAGATTTTCAAGCAAATAATAATTGTTCGTGTCGATGTGCTTGTTATCATGGTCATATTGATATTGTTAAATATTTACATAAAGAAATTGGATTAACAAAACAAGATTTTCAATCATATAACAATGAAGCATGTAGATTAGCTTGTGAGAACGGTTATATTAATATTGTCAAATATTTACATCAAGAAATTGGATTAACAAAACAAGATTTCCAATCACGTGGTAATTTTGCATGCAAAAACGCACTTAAAAACAATCACAATACAATTGTTGAGTATTTACTGAATGAAATTAATATATTTTCCTGATATTTAATGTTTTCATTAATACTTTGCAAACAAATTAAATTAACACCACTTCATTAGTTTAATATGCGACTAATACCGCGTAACATGAGTCTGTGTTGATGATACTTAATTATTCAACATCGTCCTTTTGAACTTCCACAAAAAATTGATTTATTAAAACTATGTTTTTACATTAATTATAATCAGTAAACTATGGATATAGTCGATAATAATGTTAACACTAACATATATATTAACTCTAACAACAAGAGACATGTATCATTAACAAATAACATTGCCTATTGGCTTAAATTAGACAATAAATATATTAACAAAGAAAATAAATCAAATATTGGTAAATACAGGAAAATATTGAACCAAAAAGATATTAACACAATAATTAAATGTACAAAATATAATATTAATATAGTTCCCATCATGTATAAACTTAAGTATGATGACATAAATTTATTAATTAACGAAGCTTTAAGATGTGTAAATATTTACATGATTATACTTATTGATAATTATGTTAAAATTAATCGCAAGTTAATTATCGAACAAATACTGATATATTGTAATAATATTAATGTTGTTAAATATTTACATCAAAAAATTAAATTAATAAAACAAGATTTTCAATTGGATGATAATCGTGTATATATATGGTCATATAGAAATGGTCATATAGAAATGGTCATGTTGATGTTGTTAAATATTTACATCAAAAAATTAAATTAATAAGACAAGATTTTCAATTGGATGATAATTATGCATGTCGATTGGCTTGTAAATTTGGTTATGTTAACATTGTTAAATATTTACATCAAGAAATTGGACTGACAAAACAAGATTTTCAATCTGATGGTAATAATGCATGTCAAATGGCTTGTGAATATGATCATCTTGATGTTGTTAAATATTTACATCAAGAAATTGGATTAACAAAACAAGATTTTCAGTCAAATTATAATTATGTATGTCGAGCAACTTGTTATAATGGTCATCTTAATGTTGTTAAATATTTACATCAAGAAATTGGATTAACAAAACAAAATTTTCAATCATGTGATAATTATGCATGTCAATATGCTTGTTATAATGGTCATATTGATGTTGTTAAATATTTACATAAAGAAATTAAATTAACAAAAAAAGATTTTCAATCACAAAATAATTTTGCATACAACTACGCACTTAAAAACAATCATAATGCTGTTGTTGAGTATTTATTAAATGAAATAAATTTATTTTCTTGATCTTTAATGTTTTTGTCAACAAATTAACTTTACTTAATTATTAGTTTATTCGACACAATGTAAATATATTTACATGTCCATAATTTATTTATCATTCACTAAACATATAAATATATTCGTTATTACTTAATTGATACTAAAATTAATGACATAATTATATACTTCAAGTAAACACATTTTATCTGCACAATTATTGCTTTAGCAAGCTTCCGAGATGATAATAATTTAGCAAATGTTAATATCGTCCAAAATCTTGGTTTTATTAAATAACGTTTTTGTAAGCTAATACTATCTTAGTAAATGTTAATGTTGTTTTATGCTTGTAAACCAACAAGACAATATTGATTTGGTAAATGTTAACATTATCCAAAATTCAATAAAACTTAGATTTAGACGATAGTAATATTTGACAAATAATCATTATTTTTTTAACTCGCAAGCTCACCAAAGCATCATTGTCTGAAATTTAAGTTTTTATTAAATAATCTGTGCAAGCTATAAAACGATGATAATTTTTGTTTATTGAGTAACATTTTGGTACATTTACATAGTAAACAATATTCAATATTTAATTATCAAATATTTCAGTTAATCATCAAAAAAAATGAAATAATATTTCATAGAAAAAACTTGTTATTTTTATCTAAATAATATCCACTGTATCCAGCAATTCGACAATGCCATATAATGTAGTTAATTCAGACAGTGTGTTAGCAAGTAAAATAAGTAATAATTATAGTGCATCAACAATGCCATATAATATTGTTAATCAAAACAGTGTGTTAGCAAGTAAAATAAGTAATAATTATAGTGCTTCAACAATGCCATATAATATTGTTAATCAAAACAGTGTATTAACTAATATAAATTATGATAATTACAGTAAATTATCATCAATACAAATGATTCCCAATGTTGCAGAAAACAAACAAAAATATTCATCACGTGTTCACAAATCATTTATAGTCAAACCTGGCAATGACATAATCGAATTTATTAGATGTCGCGACATATATTTAAGTAAAATTAAACATTTTAGTGAGTTTTATGACAATTTATACAATTTAGTTAAAGACAAAACATATTTTGATCTTATAATTAACAACAATATTATTACAAAACTATCTCATGATAAAATTAATCTTCCAAATGATAATAATAATTTAACTAAATATAATTGCAATAATTATCGTTTATTATATTCATATTCTTTTCAAAAAAACAGTTTCGAACCTGAATTAATAAAATTTTACAATTCTATCAACAAATCAAAAATTAATAACTTAATACATCTTGACAATAATACATTGCATGATAATTTATGGAATTATGTTAATGGAATTATTCAATGTTCACGTACACAAGATGGTTTAAATTATTTTTTTGTTTTCGAGGACAATGGATGTGCATATCCTGGTTGGAGTTTTATGTTTTTATTTGGTTATAATAAACATGAAAATAAATGTCTGTATTTTAAAATCATCATTATACAACACAAATCTACTTATTGTACTATTATGTGAATGATAACTATTAATTTAATTATTAGCATTTTTTTATTGCATGATCATATAATAATTTATTATTCAAAAAATAGTTGTGTGAGTATAATTTAACAAGTGTTAATATCGTCCAAAATTATAGTTTAGTGAATGATAATATCTACCAAAATTTCATGTTTATTAAATAACGCTCCTGCAAGCTTGCGAGCCGAAAGACGATAATTATTTAGTGAATGTTAATATCGTCCAAAATCTTAGTTTCATTAAATAACGCTTTGGCGAGCTTGCGAGCCAAAAAGACGATAATTATTTAGTGAATGTTAATATCGTCTAAAATATTAGTTTCACTAAATGATGCCTCGGCGAGCTTGCGAACCGGAAAGACGATAATAATTTAATTAATGTTAACATTGTTCAAATCTTAGTTTTACCAAATGACGCTTCGGCGAGCTTGCGAGCCGGAAAGACGATAATAATTTAATTAATGTTAACATTGTTCAAATCTTAGTTTTACCAAATGACGCTTCGGCGAGCTTGCGAGCCGGAAAGACGATAATAATTTAATTAATGTTAACATTGTTCAAATCTTAGTTTTACCAAATGACGCTTCGGCGAGCTTGCGAGCCGGAAAGACGATAATAATTTAATTAATGTTAACATTGTTCAAA
>Ga0255138_1000030_pt1 | contig 43574 bp, 32 predicted proteins | sample Law_Colum_RepA_8_FD_188545 | JGI IMG/M metagenome (GOLD analysis project Ga0255138, IMG submission 188545) | Freshwater microbial communities from St. Lawrence River, New York, United States - Law_Colum_RepA_8d | ecosystem: Environmental > Aquatic > Freshwater > River | place: USA: New York... | reverse complement strand
GTATATACACAGTATATTTTGACATCAATAAAATCATGTGTATAACAAGATATTTAATTAATATATTATATGTATATGAGTATTTTTTATTGATTTGTGAAATATTCAGATTTCATATGAATCTTTGTTACACTATCCTATTTTCATAAAAATGTCCCGATAAATATTTCAGCAAATTTTTTGAAAAAATATATGAGTATGTAAATCTGCAAAATATAGCACTTTTCCTACGTGTAACAAAAAAACCAATGAAATTTGAAAATATCAATTCTCCAAAAAAAATCATCAATTATATTCAATGGGATGATATTTTTAATTAAAATATGAGATTTTTGCTAAATTTACGAGTAATCTTAATTAACAAACAATGTCCAAATGTTGAGTTAGAACTGATTTTTGTGGAAAATATTCATTTTTTTGTCTGGCAATTTTTGCACAATCAACGAAAATCAATATCTCGTAAAATCGTTATTTATTTGGACACACACCGTGTAAACGAAGTATTTTCTAATAAAATAACATGTTGCAAATATTGTTAATATTAATACGTAGGACATAAAATTTATATGAGATATTGGCATTTGCAAACAAATTAAAATCCATTGTTTACAATATTTTTTGAATCGTTAATCGTCCAAATTTTAGTTTCATTAAATGACGCTTCGGTGAGCCAACAAGACGATATTTATTTGATAATTATTAATATCGTCCAAACCCAAGTTTTGTTAAATAGCGTCAATTGACGCTTCGGCTCGCAAGCTCGCCGATGTGACACATAAATTTGGTGGATATTGATATTGTCAAAAATGTCAGTTTCACCAAATGACGCTTCGGCGAGCTTGCGAGCCGAAGTGACACATATTTTTCGTGAATACTTTTTGAGCAAAATAATTGAGATTTCCTAAGTGTATAACATGGTTGACACGATTCAATAAATCAAAATATTTTCAATAAATTTAATCAATAAATTAATTTTTTCATGTAAAAATCATAATATTTAATATAAAAGATTTTTTTTTGTTCTACATAGCATTTCTAGTGATATATTAATCATTTAGCATGGTTTTTCTTCAAGTAAATTTATGTCAATGTAATTATGAATATAATCTAATTATTTGATAATTACAGTAACTAAAAAAATTACTATTTATTTATTTCAAACACGAAAAACAAATGTACGTTAATTAATTGTAGTAATTTATACTGTATTTATGTATAAAAAATAATAAATAATTTAAAATAACATATAGCACATCATTTTATACAGTAATAATCTGCAATATTTGATAAATTATTGCGATGATTAATAATATAATTATTTGATGTAATTATTATTCGAGTAAAATGTTAATTCGGCGAGCTTGCGAGCCGAAAAGACACATAAATTTGGCAAACATTAATATCGTCCAAAATCCAAGTTTCATTTAATGACGCTTCGGCGAGCTTGCGAGCCGACAAGACACATAAATTTGGCAAACATTAATATCGTCCAAATCCAAGTTTTGTTAATTGACGCTTCGGCGAGCTTGCGAGCCGGAAAGACACATAAATTTGGCAAACATTAATATCGTCCAAAATCCAAGTTTGTTAATTGACGCTCCGGCGAGCTTGTGAGCCGATAAGACGCATAAATTTGTTAATTATCAATATCGTCCAAAATTGAAGTTCATTAAATGACGCTTCGGCGAGCTTGCGAGCCGAAAAGATACATGAATTTGGCAAACATTAATGTCGTCCAAAATCCGAGTGTCATTAAATGACGCTTCCGCGAGCTTGCGAGCCGATGAGACACATAAATTTGGCAAACATTAATATTGTTCAAAATTCAAATTTCACCAAATGACACTTCGGCGAGCTTGCGAGCCGATGAGACACATAAATTTGGCAAACATTAATATCGTCCAAAATTTCAGTTTACCAAATGACGCTTCGGCGAGCTTGCGAGCCGATGAGACACATAAATTTGGCAAACATTAATATCGTCCAAAATTTCAGTTTTACCAAATGACGCTTCGGCGAGCTTGCGAGCCGACAAGACGATATTTATTTGGTTAACATTAACATCGTCCAATTCTAAGTTTCGCAAAATGATGCTCCTGCGAGCCGACAAGACGATATTTATTTGATAATTATTAATATCGTCCAAATCCAAGTTTTGTTAAATAACGTCAAATGATGCTTAGGCGAGCTTGCGAGCCGAAAAGACACATGAATTTGCAAATATTAATATCGTCCATAATCCAAGTTTCACCAAATGACGCTTCGGCGAGCTTGCGAGCCGAAAAGACACATAAATTTGTTAATTATCAATATCGTCCAAAATCCGAGGTTTATTAAATGACGCTTCGGCGAGCTTGCGAGCCGAAAAGACACATAAATTTGATAATTATTAATATCGTCTAAAATCCAAGTTTCACCAAATGATGCTTCGGCGAGCTTGCGAGCCGAAAAGACACATAAATTTGATAATTATTAATATTGTCCAAAATCCAAGTTTCACCAAATGACGCTTCGGCGAGCTTGCGAGCCGAAAAGACACATAAATTTGGCAAACATTAATATCGTCTAAATCCAAGTTTGTTAATCGACGCTTCAGCGAGCTTGCGAGCCGGAAAGACACACAAATTTTGTTAATTATCAATATCGTCTAAATCCAAGTTTGTTAATCGACGCTTCGGCAAGCTTTCGAGCCGAAAAGACACATAAATTTGATAATTATTAATATCGTCTAAATCGAGTTTTACCAAATGACGCTTCGGCGAGCTTGCGAGCCGATGAAACACATAAATTTGGCAAACATTAACATCGTCCAATTCTAAGTTTCATTAAATGACACTTCGGCGAGCTTGCGAACCGAAAAGACACATAAATTTGACAAACATTAATATCGTCCAAAATTTCAGTTTCACCAATTGACGCTTCGGCGAGCTTGCGAGCCAAAAAGACACATATAAATTTGGCAAATATTAATATCGTGCAAAAATCAAATTTCACCAAATAACTCTTTGGTGAGCTAGCGAAACAAAAAAACACATAAATTCCATGAATATTAATATCGTCCAATATCCAAGTGTCATTAAATGATGCTTCGGCGAGCTTGCGAACCGATAAGACACATAAATTTTGGTAAACCAATGTGAATATTTCATTAACCAACATGTATATTTCATTATTTTCTTATAAAATATATTTTGTGATATAATTTCTTCATTAAAATAATTGACAACATTATAATGTCCATTATACCATGCATCAATATATGCCTTATTGTTGTATGATTGAAAATTATCTGTTGTTAATCCAATTTCTTGATGTAAATATTTGACAATTTTAACATGACCTCTACTACAAGCCAATTTACATGCATAATTATCATATTTCCGAAAATCTTCTTTTGTTAATCCAATTTCTTGATGAAAATATTTAATGATATCGAAATGATCAAATACATACAATAAATTACATGATTTTAATTTTTCCAATCCGATTTTTTTATGTAGATATTTAATAACACCAACATGACCATTTTTGCAAGTTGTTTCGTACACAGTTCCAAATATACATAAATTCTCATCGCATAACTGAAAATCTTGTATTGTTAACACATTATTTTTGTATAAGTTCTTGATAACACTTAAATATCCATTCGCACATAAAAATTTAATTAAAATATGTTTAGAATTATCATCATCATAATAATCATCATAATAATCATCATCATCATAATCATCATCATTTTTATTATCAATAAATCGTAATGATTTTACATAAAACATTACAGAATTAATATTAACGTCATATTTATACAATAAATTACGCATATAGCCTTCTGGGTCCATGTTGCCAACAACATTAATAATATTAACATTATCATTAATATATTTGAGATAATGTTTATTACCACAATCAAATGATGTTGTAACAATTAAATCAATGTCATTAATATTCATTTTGTAAAACATTATTTTGACTCTAATATTGTTAGTAATACATTTAGTTATAATTGATAATTTTTTAATATCTAATAATTTATTGTACTTTTTAACAATATGTGATGTATTTTTATTGATATATTTACCATCAAATGTTAATATTGATGCCATATGCGTTACATATGTTGAATGACGAACAATTAAATTGTTAATGTATTTATTTATTACATAATTAATATCAACTATGTTCATGTATTTTACTCATGGTTAAAAATACATTGATATTTGTTTTTATTTTCAATTTTTTTATGCATCGTTATGATAAAAATTATATATAAGTCTGATGAATATTTATATATTGATACAAAATCAAAAATTATGTGGTTATGCAATTTATTGCATAATTAAAAAATTTCGTGTTAACGATACAATAATTTGCACAATTTATTAACAACGCTTAAATAAACATTTACACATGAGAATCTGATATATTTAGAACCATTATTATCAACAAATAGTAAGTGAATTAAAGATTGTTGTCACAAAAAAATTACATGAATATATTATTTTAATATATTCACAATAAAACAAAAAACACTTAAGCAATATGACTTTTAAGTTTAAGTATACCACGAGTTATAAATTTTCCAAATAAAACACCAGTGCGATATGGAACTTGGATAATTGTTAATATGACAATAAAAATCATTGCCATTATTTTAATTTCGTATATTGACACAATTTCTTGGAAAAAATATTTAACAATATCAAGACGAGAATTACAACAAGCAAATATACATGGCATAATACCACGTGACTTAAAATCATCTTTTGTTAATCCGATTTTCGTGTGTAAATATTTAACAGTTTTAAGATTTCCATTTGAAACAGCTAAACAACATGCAATATTATCACATGACCGAAAATCTTGTGTTGTTAATCCAACTTTTGTATGCAAATATTTAACAATGTTAATATGACCATTTTTACATGCTGTAATAATTTGAAACTGAAAATAATGTATTGACAATACATTATATTTGTGCAAATATTTAATAACATTTAGGTAACCATTTTCACATAAATGTGAAATCAATAATTTATCATTGTTATCATCAATATCATTAAATTGCAATATTTTTACAAAAAACATAATAGCATTGATATTATTTTTATATAATAATTTATGTATATATTCTTGCATATATTCATTTGGTGTTTTTTTAATAATGTTGATATTATTATTGATAATCTTGAGATAATGTTTATTACCACAATCAAGTGATGTTGTAACAATTAAATCAATATCATTAATATTCATTTTGTAAAACATTATTCTCACTCTAATGTTGTTGGTAATACATTTAGTTATAATTGATAATTTTTTAATGTCTAATAATTTATTGTACTTTTTAACAATATGTGATGTATTTTTATTAATATATTTACCGTCGAACGTTAATATTGATGCCATATGCGTTACATGTGTTGTGTGACGGATAACCAATTTATTAGAAAATTTTCTAATTCCATAATTAATATCAACGATATTCATGAGTTTCTAATAAATATCATTATATATTATTAGAAATTTTTTTTTCAATTTTTTTTATTATGTGTCACAATTTCCTTTGGAAATTCTGAGAATGATCTTTGATCATTGTCACCTAGTAAACGAGTAACTTAGTCTCAACAAAAATATAACTAATTATTAAATAAATCATGGAATTTTTTTGGCATATACTTAACACACATTACACCATGTTGTTTATATGCTTTGTAACAAGAATTATAATCCACATTTTTTACAAATGCAATTGTATCTGGATACAATATAATTAATTTGTTAATAATTTCATCTGAAAAATGAAAATGTTTAAGACAATTTCGTGATACAGATATTATATCATGCATATATTTTTCATCATTAAACCATTCTTCATGAAATACATATATTATTACATCATAATCAATTTTATATGCTTCCAATACTATTTCTTTAGTTACATATTCATCAGGCATATCAAGTATGGATTGTCCAATTTTTACCGCTTTTAATATAATATCTGTTGTAATCCAATCGTATTTCTTATTCCAATCAAATGTCATTATTTTGTATTCAGAATAATTATTCTTATCTAAAAATTCTATAAGTTTATCTAACAATTTATTTAATACATTTGCATTTATTAGTTTACCAAATCTTTTGATCCATTTGAATAATTCGACATGTTCTGAATCTTCATAACCACAAGTTTCATATTCGTGTATATTACCCGTAACTAAAGCCATCAATATTTCAACATAATCATCGTCTAACAATGTTTCTGGTATATCTATCATATCAATATAATTTGTGCCATGTGTCATTATTATCGATACAATATTAGATTTGGTGTAAAAATTGCCAGGTACATGTTCAATAAACGTAGTTAATCTTAATTTACGTATCAATGTAAAATTTTCTAATAAATTATTTATCATGGTCGGATTATTATTTATAACATCTTGTGTACATTTTTTTATTCCTACACATGATGATAAATTTAAATATTGTATAATAGAACCAATATCATTAATGTCATAATTTATTGTTGTTTTATTTTTTTTTATTATCATTTGTATTGATTAATTTTATGAGATTTTGTTTTGTAAAATTAAACTTTTCTTGTAAATTTTTATCTACAATGTAACTGTTATTATTTTTTTCAATTGCATCATCAACATATTCAAGTGCTATTTTGTATTGCTCGGATGATATTAATTTATTAACGGCTTCATCCAAATAATCTACATTACTATATGTCAACGTTTTCTTATTGATTGAAGTATAATCACACATTAAATTAATAGTAATAACTTACAAATCTATGTGTAAATTATTTTCATTTTTTAATAAAATTTATGGTCTATTACATACTGATTTTAGTTGATTATAAGTTGAGTGACTAGTGTTAATAACACTTAAACAAGATTGTAATTCAACAAGACGATATTATTTGTTAATTATTAATATCGTCCAAACATAAGTTTTGTCAAATGACGCTTCGGCGAGCTTGCGAACCGAAAAGACGCATAAATTTCTCAATTATCAATATCGTCCAAATCTAAGTTTCGTTAAATGATGCTTAATGACGCTTTGGTGAGCTTGCGAGACGAAAAGTCGATATTTATTTGGTAAATATCAATATCGTCCAAATCTAAGTTTGTCAAATGATGCTTCGGCAAGCTTGCGAGCCAAAAAGACGATATTTATTTGCTAATTATTAATATCGTCCAAATCCAAGTTTTGTTAAATGACGTTTCGGTGAGCTTGCGAGCCGGAAAGACGCATAAATTTCTCAATTATCAATATCGTCCAAATCTAAGTTTCGTTAAATGATGCTTAATGACGCTTTGGCAAACTTGAGAGCTAGAAAGACGATATTTATTTGTTAATTATCAATATCGTCCAAATCTAAGTTTGTTAAATGATGCTTCGGCGAGCTTGCGAGCCGAAAAGACGACATTTATTTGCTAATTATTAATATCGTCCAAATCCAAGTTTCGTTAAATGACGCTTAGTGACGCTCCGGCAAGCTTGCAAACCGGAAAGACGATATTTATTTGTTAATTATTAATATCGTCCAAATCTAAGTTTTGTCAAATGATGCTTAGTAACGCTTGCGAGCCTAAAAGACGATATTTATTTGTTAATTATTAATATCGTCCAAATCTAAGTTTTGTCAAATGATGCTTAGTAACGCTTGCGAGCCTAAAAGTCGATATTTATTTGTTAATTATCAATATTGTCCAAATCTAAGTTTCATTGAATGATGCTTTGGCAAGCTTGCGAGCCGAAAAGACATATAAAATCATCAATATCGTCCAAATCTAAGTTTTGTAAAATGATGCTTAGTGACGATCCGGCGAGCCAATAAGACGATATTTATTTGATAATTATTAATGTCGTCCAAACCCAAGTTTTGTTAAATAACGTCAATTGACGCTTCGGCGAGCTTGCGAGCCAAAAAGACGATATTTATTTGTTAATTATTAATATCGTCCAAAATCCGAGTTTTACCAAATGCTGCTTAGTAGAAGCTTTGGCAAGCTTGCAAGCCGAAAAGACGATATTTATTTTATAATTGTCAACATTGTTCAAATTCAAGTTTTGTTAAATAATGCTTAGTGACGCTTCCGAGCCAATGAGACACATAAATTTGATAAATATTAATATCGTCCAAATCTAAGTTTTGTCAAATGATGCTTCAATGAACTTACAAACCAAAAAGATGATATTTATTTAATAATTATCAACATTGTTAAAATCCAAGTTTTGTTAAATGACGCTTCGACAAGCTTGCGGACTTATTAGACACATAAAATTGGTGAAATATTAATGTCATCCAAAATTCGAATTTCATTAAATGTTGCTCAGTGGAAACTTCGGCGAGCTTGCGAACCGAAAAGACAATATTTATTTGATAAATATTAATATTGTCTAAATCCAAGTTTCATTGAATGACGCTTCGGCGATCTTGCAAACCGACGAGACACATAAATTTGATAAATATTAACATTGTCTAAATCCAAGTTACATTAAATGCTGCCTGGTGATGCTTCGGCTAGCTTGTGAGTCGATAAGACGATATTTATTTGATAAATATTAATATCGTCTAAATCCAAGTTTCATTTAATGACTCTTCGGCGAGCTTGCGAGCCGAAAAGACGATATTTATTTAATAATTATTAATATCGTCCAAATCCAAGTTTCATTAAATGCTGCCTGGTGATGCTTTGGCGAGCTTGTGAGTCGATAAGACGATATTTATTTGATAAATATTAATATCGTCCAAATCTAAGTTTTATTGAATGTTGCTAAGACACATGAATTTGACAAATATTAATATTGTCCAAATCCAAGTTTCATTAAATGACGCTTCGGCGAGCTTGCGAGCCGAAAAGACGATATTTATTTAATAATTATTAATATCGTCCAAATCTAAAGTTTCATTAAACAACGCTTCGGCGAGCTTGCGAGCCAATGAGACACATAAAATTGGTAATTGTTAACATCGTCCAAATCTAAGTTTCATTAAATGTTGCTTCGGCGAGCTTGCGAGCCAATGAGACACATAAAATTGGTAATTGTTAACATCGTCCAAATCTAAGTTTCATTAAATGTTGCTTCGGCGAGCTTGCGAGCCGACGAGACACATAAATTTGATAAATATTAATATCGTCCAAATTCTTAGTTTCATTAAATGTTGCTTCGGCGAGCTTGCGAGCCGACGAGACACATAAATTTGATAAATATTAATATTGTCCAAATTTAAGTTTCATTGAATGCTCCTCAGTGACGCTTCGGCGAGCTTGCGAGCCGAAAAGACAATATTTATTTGGAATTATTAATATCGTCCAAATCCAAGTTCCATTGAATACTGCTCAGTGACGCTTCGGCGAGCTTGCGAGCAAAAAAGACGATATTTATTTGGTAATTATTAATATCATCTAAATCTAAGTTTCATTAAATGTTGCTTCGGCGAGCTTGCAAGCCGAAAAGACGATATTTATTTGGTAATCATCAATATCGTCCAAATTCAAGTTTCATTGAATGCTGCTCAGTGATGCTTCGGCGAGCTTGCGAGCCGATAAGACGATATTTATTTGTAATTATCAATATCGTCCAAATCCAAGTTTCATTGAATGCTGCTCAGTGACGCTTCGGCGAGCTTGCGAGCCGAAAAGACGATGTTTATTTGGTAATTATTAATATCGTCCAAAATCCGAGTTTCATTAAATGCTGCTTCGACAAGCTTGCGAACTGATAAGACTATATTTAGTTGATAATTGTTAATATTGTCCAAATCTAAGTTTCATTGAATGCTGACTCAGTGAGTTTGCAAACTTACAAGACGATATTTATTTGATTAATATCATCCAAATCCAAGTTTCATTAAATGATGCTCTGTTACTCTTCAGTGATCTTGTAAGTCAATATAAATTTATCTGCATGTAACATTTGTTAAAAAATTGACAATTCAAACTTCTTAGAATCATCAGTTAAACAGTATTAGTACGCTACTATTTCTTTTTGATTCATTCATTATTACAATCAATAATGTCAAATCAACAAACCAGTAAACAACACACATTTGAAAATAATACATTTCAACTCGAGTCAATTATTTTTAAAGAAGGAGGAACACCACGTTTTATCTATCCAAAATATATACACAAGCCAGGTAACGACGATACAACTAAAACCATATATGCATTTGGTATACACATACCAGTTTATAGCATACATACAACTAAAATTATATGTGTGCCATATAAGAAATTATATCAAAATCTATTTGCAAAAGCACACTTGAATAACGCATGACATGTCGGGAAAAAGATAATTAGTTGAATATTATATTTGTTAAAAAAAATTGACAATTCATAATTCTTGAAATTGTCAGTTAAACAGTATTAGTACGCGACTATTTTCTTGATCCATTCATTATTACAATCAACAATGTCAAATCAACAAACTAGTGAACAACATGCATCTGAAAATAATACATTTCAGATTGAGTCAATTGTTTTGAAAAAAGGAGGAATACCATCTGTTATAAATAGTGAAACTGATAGTAAAAAATACATATACATACCACGTATTGATGAAGAAGCCACTCGCAAAAGTATGTTTGAACAATTTAAAAAACTCGATGAAGAAATATTGCTGATAAAACAATTATATGAAAATATTAAGTCTTCCTGATAATATTATCAATATTTATTTATTAATATTCATATCAATAATATTTAGTTAACATTATAAAAATCAACCATAAATAATTAAGTATAGTATACAAAATTACAATTTTGCAAATTAATAAAACAGTGTTAATTTGGTAAATATTAACAAAACATAATGTTTTACCAGATATTAATTATTTTCGAAAAATGAAAAATAACATTACAAACAATCCAATTATAACCAACAACCAAAATAAACACATTATCAATGATGAAGATGACGCAGACATTGTGTTAGTATTTGTACAATCACATTGTTGATTAGCATTTGCCATTGTTTCTATCCCCAACAGTTTTTTACATTCGGGTGTTATTTTGTCTGTCATTTTTAATGCGCGAGGTACTGGATCACCACCATCACTATAATATTCTGATTTAATACCCAGAATAACGTCTTTTTTTTGTTTATTACATACTTCAAGTTTTTGGTTTATTTTTTCTTGTTGTTGTTTCAGTTCATATTCTTTTCTCGCTTCTTCTTGAATTTTTTGTGTTACTGGACTTTTTGCTGTTTCTCGACATTCGGTTTCACATTTTGTAATTCGAGACGTTGATCTGTTACCATAAAGTTCGGGATTTTTTTTCACCTTCTCAGGACAAGATTTTTTACAATCCTCGCATGTTCTATAACACGCTGGGTCAGTATTTCCATTACATGCACCTTTACATCCTATCATTTATTATATTAAGCATTGATAAAATACATTTATATGTTCAAAAAAATTTTGAACGACAAAATAATTGTTATATTCTGACAAAATTATTATAGATAATTACCATCAATGAACAAAAATGTATTGTGTATATTGTTTAATATTAATAAATCACATAAATCGTTGTATTTAGTCTAATTTATGTGATAACAATATTTATTTTCATAATTATGTAGGAATTGTTTGTAATTTTACTGACAAGATAATATTCATGTCATTGAGAATTAATTCAACTTGATAAAATTTTGATAAGTTTATGAACCAATAAAATAACATTAAATTTATGAGTATTAACATTGTTTCAAAAAACACATTGTGTTAATTTTTAAACTATTCTAATTCAAGAATTATTAACCAAAATATAGATTTAAAATTGTATCAAAGATAATTTATCAGTATAAATGGTGCTTTTATTGTAAATATAGTTGTAACTTTTTAATTTGATTAAATTAATTATAAAAATAAACACCTTGTATAAACGTTATACTTGGGTAAATTATGTATTTTAATTTCATGACCTCCTTACGATACCATGGTATAAACGTTATGCTTGGGTAAAATATGTATTTTAATTTCATGACCTCCTCACGATACTATGGTGTAGACGTTATAATTGCATTTTGTTTGATTAACATATTTATCCACATTATTTTCATAAGCAAATTTATAATGTTAAAACCAGAATGGAATCTAAAAATATTATGTGATTGCAATAAACACATTCATAATAATACTTGTATGCATGGTGGACATGATGAAATTATGGATGGTGGTGCCACTAAACGTGAAACTAAATGGCATACATTGCAACATAATGGTATAATGTTTTATCCAGAATATACAAAACATGATATTCCGTTATTATATGATACAAAAGAAGTTAATTTAAATATAGAAGCCGAAGAATATGCAACTTATTATGCAGATCCTAAATATGATATGTATAAAAATCCTAAATTTAACAAAAACTTTTGGAAAGATTGGTCCAAGTTAATAGATAAATCACTGAATATAACTGATTTTAATAAATGTGATTTTAGTTTAATTAAAAAATATCTAATGGACAAAAAACTAGAAAAGAAAATGACTAAAAAGACACCAGAAGAGCTAAAACTGGAAAAAGAAGAGAAAAATAAATTAATGGAAAAGTACAAATATGCAATAGTCGATGGAAAACGACAACCAATTGATAATTATATTGCTGAACCACCAAGTTTGTTTATAGGTAGAGGATGTCATCCATTATCAGGAAGAATTAAATTTAGAATTCAACCAGAAGATGTTGTTATTAATATAGGTAAAGGAGAACCATTACCTGGTGATCACAAGTGGGGCGGTGTTATTCATGATAATCAAATAGAATGGATTGCTAGTTGGCAAAATAATGTTACATTAAAATATAATTATTCTCGTTTTGGTAAAAAGTCTGAATTCAAAATGAAAAGTGATATCGATAAGTTTGATAAAGCTCGTAAACTTAAACGAAAAATCAAGAAAATACGTGAGATTAATGAAAAATATATATCTGGTTCTGATGATATTAAAAAACAATTAGCTACTGCATTGTATTTAATAGATACTTTAGCCATAAGGGTTGGTAATGAAAAAGGATCTGATGAATCTGACACAGTCGGTGCCACTACATTAAAAGTGGAAAATATTAAATTATTAACAAATAATATCGTCGAACTAGATTTTTTAGGCAAGGATTCAGTTAGATACCATAATAAATTCGTTGTAACACCAGAAATATATAAAAATCTTGAAGAATATATTAAAGATAAATCTCAAGATGACTTATTGTTTGATAAAATATCGTCATTGGATTTAAATAAATATCTTAAAAGATTCATGAAAGGACTTACTGCTAAAGTTTTTCGTACATATAATGCTAGTTCATTATTTCAAAAAGAATTGGATAAAATAGCAATTAAATATAAAGATTATGATAAAGATGATTTAATTGATAAAATATTACATGAATATGCATTGGCAAATCTTAAAGTTGCTAAATTATGCAATCACCAAAAAGCTGTTGCTAAAAATGCCAGTGAAAAATCCAAAAAAATTAATGAATCATTGAAAGAACTCAAACGTAAACTTAACAAGGCCAAAAAAACTAAATCGGAATATATAGAAAATAATAAAGATACAAAGGCAATAAATGAAAAAATAAACAAAATTAATCTTAAAATAAAAAAAGCCAAAATGAAGAGAGAAATTAATGGTCAATCAGCATCATTAGCAATTGGCACAAGTAGACAAAATTATATAGATCCAAGAATAACTATTTCATTTATGAAAAAAACAAAATTAATGGATTCATTAAATAAAATATTTTCCCAACAAGAAATTGAAAGATTTAAATGGGCAATAGATGATCCAGAAATAGAATCTTATCATTTTTAATCAGATGAATCTTTTCTATGTTTCTTTTCTTTTTTGTGCTTTTTTTCCTTATCTTTTTTATGTTTTTTATGTGATTTTTCCGACTTATCTTTAACAACAAATTGTAAATCAACAAAATCATTTGCTTTGACAATATGTTCAGGTAATTGAGGAGTATTAACCTTAAGTGATAATTCTTCAGTTTTCCGTAACAAAGTGTCATATAAGGAAAATAATTCATCAATATCTCCACATAAGTCATTAATTTTAAGATATAAATCTGCAGTTGTATAATTTCTCGCAACAATATCATTGTAAGTAGGTGGTCCATTTTGCATTACGGGATAATTGTTATTGTCTTTATTTGGTGAAACTTCCATATATTATATTATTATATTATTTGGATTTTTGGGAAAAAAAGGTTCCATACATTATATGTCACACATTGCGTTATTATTATAGTTAATGTTATAATGCCGTCATCGAATTCTGATTGTAGAAAAAAGCGTCATGAGAAAATAGTTATTGATTGTAATTGTCATGGTCCCGAACATGAATGTCATGGCCATGATCATCATGGTTGTGGTTGTAGTAATTGTTGCCAAGGCCCGCAAGGTTTAACTGGTGTCGAAGGCCCGCAAGGCTTGACTGGCCCCAAAGGCGACATGGGTGACACTGGCCCACAAGGCCCGCAAGGATTGTCTGGCGTTCCCGGTCCGCAAGGCTTGACTGGCCCCAAAGGCGACATGGGCGAAACTGGACCCCAAGGCCCGCAAGGATTATCGGGAGTTCAAGGACCTCAAGGCGAAACTGGCCCCAAAGGCGACATGGGCGAAACTGGCCCGCAAGGACCCGCTGGACCTGAAGGTTCGCAAGGATTGACAGGTCCCATGGGCCCCAAAGGCGATTCTGGACCCCAAGGACCCCAAGGATTATCGGGTGTCCAAGGCCCGCAAGGCGACATGGGCGACACTGGCCCACAAGGCCCGCAAGGATTATCAGGTGTCCAAGGCCCGCAAGGCGAAACTGGCCCCAAGGGCGACATGGGCGAAACTGGCCCCCAAGGCCCCGCCGGCCCCGAAGGTTCGCAAGGATTGACCGGCCCGATGGGACCCAAAGGCGATGCTGGCCCCCAAGGCCCGCAAGGATTATCAGGTGTCCAAGGCCCGCAAGGTGAAACTGGCCCCAAGGGCGACATGGGCGACACTGGCCCACAAGGACCCCAAGGATTATCGGGTGTCCAAGGCCCGCAAGGCGAAACTGGACCAATGGGTCCCAAAGGCGATGCGGGGGCTCCTGGCCAACAAGGACCGCAAGGATTATCGGGTGTTCAAGGACCCCAAGGCGAAACTGGACCCAAAGGCGACATGGGCGAAACCGGACCGCAAGGCCCAGCCGGCCCCGAAGGCCCACAAGGATTGACTGGACCGATGGGCCCCAAAGGCGACACTGGAGCCCCTGGACAACAAGGCCCGCAAGGTTTAACTGGCGTTCAAGGACCCCAAGGCGAAACTGGACCGATGGGCCCCAAAGGCGACACGGGAGCCCCTGGCCAACAAGGAATACAAGGTTTAACTGGCGTTCAAGGACCACAAGGCGAAACGGGACCGATGGGACCCAAAGGCGATACAGGTCCGGCTGGCCCCCAAGGCGTTCAAGGACCGAAAGGCGACACTGGAAATACTGGGCCTCAGGGACCCGCTGGCCCGCAAGGTTCTCAAGGATTAACGGGTGCTGCCGGCCAAAAAGGTGACACTGGAGCCACTGGGCCACAAGGACCATCAGGGCCTCAGGGACCCCCTGGGCCTCAAGGTCCACAAGGATTAACGGGTGCCCAAGGCCCACAAGGTGATTTTGGACCGATTGGACCCAAAGGCGACACTGGTCCGCAAGGACCCCAAGGATTAACCGGACCCCAAGGCCCGCAAGGTTTGACAGGACCACAAGGGCCTGCTGGTGAATGTTGCTGTTGTTCGGGATGTAATGTGGGACCACAAGGCCCCGCAGGCCCCGCAGGACCACAAGGCCCCGCAGGACCACAAGGCCCCGTTGGCCCCGCTGGCCCCGCAGGACCGGCTGGCCCGCAAGGCCCACCCGGAACATCGACATTGTATTGGTTTAGGGCATCATTTGGTAATTTACCAACTCCAGTGACATCTTCGGCATTTAGATTATTTTTAACAAACTCTCCCAATAATTACACCAATTATAACACTGAAACATATCCCTTCTTAACTCCAGCATTTGTTTATAATGGTATTGGTGCTGCCGAATGCATTTTATCAGGCACTTATTTGGTTAGCATAACATGCAACTTAGCTGTATCAGCCAATGCCGTTCTCAGCACATATGTTAATCCGCTTGCATTTAATGGATTGGTTAATCAAGTTAAAATCATGAATATTGCTGGGTCAACACCAACTGTTACAACAACGTTTATAACATCAATTAATGCTGGTGATTTCTTAAGTTCATGGATTGAATCAGATGGGGTAACCATCTCGTCCGATCCATTGATGAGCAATGGAAATAATTTCCCCAATGACGTTATGCTTTATATTGAACGTCTTGGTGATATTCCATTTGTTCCGTAAATATTTATAATTATAGATTGTACAATGACTATAATCAACATATTTTTTTTATTCTATTATTATCAATTTAATTTACACCCAACACATTAAACAAAAATTGAAATTATAAATCTTAACAAATCAAGTTCTATTATTAGTAACTATGACTATACTTAATTATGATGAATTTATGGTTATTAATAATGGTAAACGATTGTTTAAATTATTTCCAAAAAATCTTAAATGTCATGATATTCAATACAAAGAAAACGAAATATTTATGTCAAATGACTTCAATGATAAAGAATGTATATCTGGAATTCACTTTACATCACAAGATTATGCATTATATTGGTTATCAGAACGTAATGATAGTTTTTACTGGTGTGAAATAATACCACATAAAAGTGCTAATTTTGTTATTTTTAACAATAAAATTAAAACAAATATTTGTCAAATAGGTAAAATTATTGAAATACAATATTTAATTAGATTTTTACACCAAGAAGCTGGATTAACAAAACAAGATTTTCAATCATGTAATGATTTAGCATGTCGATGGGCTTGTGAAAATGGTTATGTCGATGTTGTTAAATATTTACATCGAGAAATTGGATTAACAAAACAAAATTTCCAATCAAATAATAATTTTGCATGTAAATGGGCTTGTAGAAATGGCCATATTGATGTTGTTAAATATTTACATAAAGAAATTGGATTAACAAAAGATGATTTTCAATTATATGATGATAATGATGCATGCCAATGGGCTTGTCGTAATGGACATATGGATGTTGTTAAATATTTACATCAAGAAGTTGGATTGACAAAACAAGATTTTCAATCAGATGATGATTATGCATGTTATTTGACTTGTGAAAATGGTCATATCGATGTTGTTAAATATTTACATAAAGAAATTGGATTTACAAAAGAAGATTTTCAATCAGATAATAATTGTGTATGTATTGTGGCTTGTCAATATGGTCATATTGATGTTGTTAAATATTTACATCAAGAAATTAAATTAACAAAAGAAGATTTTCAATCAGAGAATAATTCTGCATGTCAATGGGCTTGTTGTAATGGTAATATTGATGTTGTTCAGTATTTACATCAAGAAATTGGATTGACAAAACAAGATTTCCAATCGGATGATAATTATTCATATAAAAATGCTCTTAAAAACAAACGTCATGATGTTGTTGAGTATTTATTAACGGAAATTAATGTACTTTCTTAATACCTTAATGTTGTTTATTAATACTTTTTTAAATTAATGTAGTCTATATCATGGCAGTCAAAATGTTTAAAAAAATTGAAATTATATATCCTAACGAATCAAGTTCTATAATTAGTAACTATGACTATACTTAATTATGATGAATTCATTGCCATTAATAACGGTAAACGATTATTTAAATTATTTCCAAAAGATCTTAAATGTTACAATATCCAATACAAAGAAAACGGAATATTTGTGTCCGGTGACTTTAATGATAAAGAATGCATATCTGGAATTCACTTTACATCACAAGATCATGCATTATATTGGTTATCAGAACGTCGTGATAGTTTCTATTGGTGTGAAATAATACCACATAAAAGTGCTAAGTTTGTTATTTTTGACAAAAAAATTAAAACAAATATTTGTCAAATAGGTAAATTAATTGAAATACAATATTTAATAAGATTTTTATATCAAGAAATTGGTTTGACAAAACAAGATTTTCAATCATGTAATGATTTAGCATGTCGATGGGCTTGTGAAAATGGTTATATTGATGTTGTTAAATATTTGCATCAAGAAATTGGATTAACAAAACAAGATTTTCAAGCAAATAATAATTATGCATGTAATTGGGTTTGTCATAATGATCATCTGGATGTTGTTAAATATTTGCATCAAGAAATTGGATTAACAAAACAAGATTTTCAACCAGATAATAATTATACATGTCGATGGGCTTGTAGACATGGTCATCTTGATCTTGTCAAATATTTACATAAAGAAATTGTATTAACAAAACATGATTTTCAATCAGATAATAATTATTCATGTCAATGGGCTTGTTCATGTGGTCATATTGATGTTGTTAAATATTTACATAAAGAAATTGGATTAACAAAACAAGATTTTCAATCAGACAATAATTATTCATGTCAATGGGTTTATAAATATGGTCATATTAATGTTGTTAAATATTTACATCAAGAAATTGGATTAACAAAAGATGATTTCCAATATAGAAATAATTATGCATGTGTATGGGGTTGTTATTATGGTCATATTGATGTTATTAAATATTTACATCAAGAATTTGGATTAACAAAACATGATTTTCAATTAGATAATAATTATGCATGTAAATGGGCTTGTTTAGGTGGTCATATTGATGTTGTTAAATATTTGCATCAAGAAATTGGATTGACAAAAGAAGATTTTCAATCAGAGAATAATTATGCATGTCGATTGGCTTGTCGTAATGGTTATATTAATGTTGTTAAATATTTACATCAAGAAATTGGATTAACAAAAGAAGATTTTCAATCAGAAAATAATTATGCATGTCAACAGGCTTGTTCATATGGTCACATTGATGTTGTTCAGTATTTATATAAAGAAATTGAATTAACAAAACAAGATTTTCAATCGGAAAATAATTGGGCATGTCGAATGGTTTGTAAAAATGGTCATGTTGATGTTGTTAAATATATACATCAAGAAATTGGATTAACAAAACAAGATTTCCAATCGGATGATAATTATATATGTCGAATGGTTTGTGAAAATGGACACATTGATGTTGTTAAATATTTACATCAAGAAATTGGATTGACAAAAGAAGATTTCCAATCAGATGATAATTATGCATATAAAATTGCTCTTAAAAACAAACGTCATGATGTTGTTGAGTATTTATTAAAGGAAATTAATATAGTGATAAATTTATACCAAAAATACTAATATTTTACATTAAAATTAAGTTGTTTTTTTATGTTTTATTAAAAAATAACATATTTTTACTCATCTATAAATTTGACATTGGTTGACGATGCTAAATTAATATCGTCTAAATACGAGTTGTGTCAAATTCTTAATTATCAAAAGTACTGATGAGACAATAATTATTTGATAAACATTGATATCGTCTGATTCTTAATTATCAAAAGTGCCGACAAGACAATAATTATTCAATAAACATCATCATAGCATTGTTCGAATCTCAGTTCAAATGACGCATCGGTAAGCTTGCGAGATAATAAGATAATGATTATTTGGTAAACATTAATATCGTCCAAATTTTAAGTTACATTAATGCTGCTTCGGCGAGATGATAATTATAATTATCCAGTGAACATTAATATCATCAAAATCCCGATTATATTGGTAATCACCATATTGATACCAAATCGTCGAGATTGCGAAAAGACAATAATTGTTAATATTGTCTAAATATCAATTACCAATAATGATACTTCGGAAAGCTAACAATGTTATAATTATTTGGTAAACATTAATATCGTTCAACTCTCAATTGTCAAAAATAATACTTTGGGAAGTTAATAATTATTTAGTAAACATCATCATTATTCAAATTTTACGTTACATTAATACAATTCAAGTCTCAGTTTTATTAAATGACGCATCGATAAAGTTTGCAAACCGATAAAACAATAATTATTTGGTAAACATCAATATCGTCTAAATCTCAATTATTAAAAATAATACTTCTCGAAGTCTAAAACGGTAATAATTATTTAATAAACATTAATATCGTTCAAATCCTAATTGTCATAAAGCTGCTTCGGCTCGCAAGCTCGCCGATAAGACATTAATGATTTGGTAAATATTAATATCGTCAAAGTTTTAATTGTCAAAAAATACCGCTTCGGCGAGCTTGCGAGCCGAAAAGACAACAATAATTTGGTAAATGTTAATATCGTCCAAACCCAAGTTACATTAATACCGCTTAGGCGAGCTTGCGAACCGATAAGACAATAATTATTTGATAAATATTACCATCGTCCAAACCCAAGTTGCATTAATACCGCTTCGGCGAGCTTGCGAGCCGATAAGACAATAATTATTTGGTGAATATTAATATCGTCCAAGTTCTAATTATCAAAAAATGCTGCTTCGGCGAGCTTGCGAGCCGATAAGACAATAATTATTTGGTGAATATTAATATCGTTCAAGTTCTAATTATCAAAAAATGCTGCTTCGGCGAGCTTGCGAGCCGATAAGACAATAATTATTTGGTAAATATTAATATCGCCCAAGTTTTAATTGTCAAAAAATGCTGTTTCGGCGAGCTTGCGAGCCGATAAGACAATAATGATTTGGTAAATATTAATATCGTCCAAGTTTTAATTGTCAAAAAATGCTGCTTCGGCGAGCTTGCGAGCCGATAATACAATGATGATTTGGCAAATATTAATATCGTCCAAGTTTTAATTGTTAAAAAATGCTGCTTCGGCGAGCTTGCGAGCCGATAAGACAATAATGATTTGGTAAATATTAATATCGTCCAAACCAAAGTTACATTAATACCGCTTCGGCGAGCTTGCGAACCGATAAGACAGTAATGATTTGGTAAATATTAATATCGTCCAAACCCAAGTTACATTAATACCGCTTCGGCGAGCTTGCGAGCCGATAAGACAGTAATGATTTGGTAAATATTAATATCGTCCAAACCCAAGTTACATTAATACCGCTTCGGCGAGCTTGCGAGCCGATAAGACAATAATTATTTGGTAAATGTTAATATCGTCCAAGTTTTAATTGTCAAAAAATGCTGCTTCGGCGAGCTTGCGAGCCGATAAGACAATAATTATTTGGTAAATATTAATATCGTCCAAGTTCTAATTATCAAAAAATGCTGCTTCGGCTTGCAAGCTCGCAGATAAGACAATAATTATTTGGTAAACATTAATATCGTCCAAACCCAAGTTACATTAATACCGCTTCGGCGAGCTTGCGAGCCGATAAGACAGTAATGATTTGGTAAATATTAATATCGTCCAAACCCAAGTTACATTAATAACGCTTCGGCGAGTTTACCGATAAGACAATAATTGTGTAAATTATAAAAAAGTTTATATATTTTCTCAAAAAATTGATAAAAAATCAATCAATCATTTACATATTAATTATCAATGGAGTGTGAAGATATAATTAATAACATAATGGCATTTTATATTGACAAAACATTACTATTAATTAATAATAAATGGAACATAACTTTTTGGAAAAATGAAAAATGTGTAAAAATTTATTCACATAACAAACACAGACAAACAATTATAAATAATATTAAATATATTCCACATAGTATATATTTAGAAAAATGTTTCATTAAATTAAACATACCAATTGATATTAAAAAAATGTATCATGGAAAAAATTTAAGAAAATTAGTATATTCTGCATGTCGGAATGGTTCTTTGTTTTTTATACAAATGATTAATTTTAATGAAAATAGAAAAATATTAAATATCACTAAATGTTGTGTGTTAGCATGTAGAAATAATCATCTCGATATAATTAATTATTTTTATGTTAATAAAATAATCGAATTCATACATATATATGCAATTACACGTATTAGTTTAGAAAATGAACATTTACCAATAATTAAATTTATTAGCAACAAATTAAGAATTGACATAATGTTTAAGTTATATGCATATACCAATATAGAAACACTTGAATATATTAACACAACCATACCAAAAAATGAATCAATATTCATAAAAACATGTAGTGGAGCAATTCGTAACGGTAACATTGATGTATTAAAGTATTTGCACAAGTCAATAAAATTCACATTGTATAAAGAATCCATGCCGTATATGTGTAATTTCGCAGCAATTAAATATCTCAATGAAGAAAAATTAATTGACAAACATAGTTTCTTGCATTCAAATACAAAAGAATACGATTACACACACATAATTAATATTAATGTTGACATTATAAAGTATTTACATAAAAAAATGTATTTTGATAAAAAAGATTTCATAAATCTTCATTATAAATCATTTGGAATTATACGAACTGATATTGAAACAATTGGTCCAGACATTAAAAATTATTTGAGTAATCATTTAAATTTTGATGACAAAGAATTATCTAAATTTCACAAATTCTTTAAAATTTAATATTTTCCACAAAAAATAATTATGGTTTTGGAAAACCATTAACACATGTTTCTTTGCACATATTATTTGATCTTATGATGATTTTATCAAACATGTTTTTTTTCTGTGATTGAAAATCTTGTATTCCTAATCCAATTTCCATATTCAAATATTCAGCAACTTTTTTATATTTAAATATTACTACATATTTACACATGCAATTATTGTTGGACTTAAAATCATACTTTGTCAATCCAATTTCCCCATGTAAATACTTAACAATATCTATATGTCCACCTTGGCAGGCTAAAGTGCATGCGCGACAATTTTCAGATTGAAAATTACTTATTGTCAAACCAATTTCTTTATGTAAATATTTAACAACATCAATATGTCCATATCCACACGCCTTGAATAATCCACAATTATTTCTTGATTGAAAATCTTCTAATGATAATCCAATTTTTTTGTGTAAATATTTAACAACATCAATATTACCATAATAACAAGATTCTATTAACACACAGTTATTATTAAATCGAAAATCTTGTACCGTCAATCCTATTTTTTTATGCAAAAATTTAGCAACATTAACATAAGCACTTGAACAAGTCAAAAATAATGCATAGTTATTATTTAGACGATAATCATTTATATCCAATGTATTTTTTTTATGCAAATATCTAATAACATCAATATGTCCGTGCACACAAGCTCGTTGCATATAACTAACCAAAATCTTATTATATTTAGCCATATAACACTCTACATATTTCAATATTCGGTAATAACCATATTTAATCGAAATGCTAATTATTAACTCAATATCATCATAACATAATTGATGTGTAATTGGAATAACATTAATACCATATTCCAAACATTTAGCAATAACATTTATTTTCCTTTGATTCAAAAATTTTTTATAACATTCAATAATCCTAAAAATATTATAATTAATAACATCAATATCAAATTGATTCCAATATGATATGTTATTAGAAACATTGACATGTCTTTTTGTAAAACATTGCATATATTTATGTATATTAACAATATTATCAACAATATTCATTATTAGTTGTTTATTAATATGACTAAATTATTTACACAGTTATATTTATCAATTTTTTGTATGCGTTTTTTGAACTTGTATAATATAATCAAATGACCGAATCACTAATTAATATTTGCAATAATTTTGTTGCTGAGAAAATACTTGAAAATACTGATATGGTATGTAATGTCAGATCTAAAAATCCAACAAAATGTAAACAAAATATGTTATCTGGAATGAAAGATTGTATCAATAATTATTGTACAAAATTAATTAATTTAAACGAATCAAAAAAAGAAAATATGGCAAACATGAATGATCCATGTAATTGTAATCGATATAATACTTCTTATGGATCATCATTAGTCGCGTCTATTATGTCTCTAGTATCATTAGTTATTATAATTGTAATAATTATTATAACTATGCACTATTATTAAACATTATTAATAATTTTTCAGCAAATACATCCCAATTGTTCGTTTTTATAGTCTGGTTAATTGCAGCTAATTTATCAAAACTATCACAATATTCTTTTGATGATAATTTCTTTATCGCTTCAACATAATCTTTAACACTTGCTAATCCATCCAATAATATACCATTATTAGCATCTTTAACCAAATGTGAATTATTAATATTTGTTTCAGCAACAACTTTTAATCCATAATAGCAATATTCTAATAATTTAGCACCACCTGCACTAGATAATATATTCTTGGGTCTTGATGAAGAAAAATCTATGCCAATATCTGCATAACCAACATACATATCTTTTTCATTTTCATCATATGGAACATGTATTATTACATTGGTACAGTTAGAAAATACAACATCTCTCATAATTTGTAAATTTTCATTAAATTTAGGAGACAATACTGATATATTCAATCCAGGTATTTGAAATCTTCCTGGGAATATATGTAATTCATATAATGGACCCAACATATTCATTATGTCTCTTAACATTAACATTGTCTTCCCACCATCTGTCTTTATTCTTCCAGTATATATCAATATCGTCTTTTTTATGTTATATTCTGCAACTTTATGTGTGGTCCATTTCTTTTGTAATCCAGTGAAACATAATGGATGTAGAGCTTTTCCAGATCCCGAGTTTGTGCTTCTATTTAGTTCAGCAAAATTATTAACACAATAATCATGATTCACATCATAAGGATTTTGTATGTTTGATAAGTCGGGAACATGATTATTAACTCCCATTGGAGATATAAATATTTTCGGTTCTATAACTACCCTAAACGGTGCAGATAATAATTTTAATCCTTCATCTTTTAATTCTTCTGTTTGGACACATATAAAATTAAATCGTTTCAATAAAGTTAACCAATCATATTTATATGTTTCACAAAACGCCTTGTATTGTTTACTGACAATCCAACCAATTGAATCTGATTTAATGACAATTTTAATATTTTCATGTTTATTTTCTGTGAACATTAACTTAATTTCAGGAATATCTTTAAATATTTGATCAATATTTGTTTCTCTTATCAACAATATATAAGTTAATTTATTTATGAATTCTTCTCCTATTTCACTAATATTCACTAAATTAACACCATCTATAATTTCTGATTTACCCAATGTTACATAATACGTAACTCCCGATTTAGCAAATCCTTTTGCTATATTAAATCCTTTTGTTAATGAATAATGATTTTTGACAGATGCAACATAATCATTTAATTCAGATATTACCAATATTGATTTATTATCACTCATTATATTAATATTATTTTTTAAAAATAATTAATAATATATACATATGAAAATAGACATTGTTTTATCAGCGTGTACTGTAAATACAAGATATGTTGACAATTATGAAAAAATTAAAAAAACATGGGAAAATAAATTCAATGCAAGATTTATATTAATATTAATATCTGAAAATCAAACATTGCCAGAAAAATTACAACAATATAAGGACGATATTGTAATATTTTACATACACAATATAAATCCCATATTTGTTGCTCAATGTATCCGTGTCTTATATCCAGCCCTTTTTGACAATAAAAATGTATTAATAACTGATATGGATATTATTCCTGTAAATATTAATTATTTTAATAAAGATCTTGAAAAATATTCTGATGAACATTTTATTACATATACAAACCGATATATGAATCAGAAAATGTTTGCAATATGTTATAATCTTGCAAATAGTAGCACATGGTCAAAATTATTTAACATAAACAGTTATCAAGATATTGAAAAAACATTAATATCCTGGTATGATACTAATTATAATGGCACTAAAAATTGTCCTGGTTGGTATACTGATCAATTAAAATTATTTGAAACAATAATTGGATATAATAAATTAGTTATATTCCAAGACAGTGATCGTAATTACAATCGATTAGACAAAAAACATCGTAAATTTGCCATTCAAAACACTAAATTAGTATATGAGAATGTTATTAATAATATATATTCAGATTATCATTTCATTAAAAATTCTGATAATATTCATAATAAAATTATGCAGTTAATAACTAAATAAAATCTTATTTAATATTAATAATGAACAAAATTTTATTTGTAGAAAACTTGGGAATATCAAATAAAGACAATCCCATGTCTACATGTTATATTCTTAAATATCAGAAAATAATTGCAGACACATCTTGTTTTGATTTTATTGATCTTCAAAAAGACTATACCGATGAATTCTTAAATGAATTAGTTTCTAAATATGATATCGTCTTATTTGGTATACGTGCTGTTTATATGTATAAGGGTTACATAGGTAACTTAAAACGTCAATTAAAAAAATACAATGATATTTTATGTAATATCAAAAATAAATATGTTTTAATTCAAGATATGCATCCTAAATCATATACTTCAATTGATGAATTTAGTACTTATTGTAATGTTAACAATATTAATATTATATTTACATTTTTTAATTGTGCTGAATGTAAATCAATAAGAAATAAAACACCTAATGTTAAACATTACCAATTATGTCATCATATTGACACTGATAAATTTAAAGACTATAATATGGATAAAATTTATGATATTTTCTTATTTGGTGCAACTCATCCCAAACATTATCCGTTTAGACACAGATTATTTGAATTAATTAATAAAAACACTGATAAATTCAATGTATTGTATTTGGAAAAACCAGGTAATTTCGATAAATCAAAATGTGAAGACGGTTTATCTAGATTAATCAATCAATCGAAAATAACAATATCAACTAAGAGTAGATATAATTATTTACTTGGGAAATATTTTGAGATAGGTGCATCAAAAAGTTTGATTGTTGGTGATAATTCATCTGATGGAACTATGTTTAGAGATAAAATGGTAGTTATTGATAATAATATGACTGATGAGAAAATATTGGAAGTGTTAAGAAGTACATTAGATAATTATGAATCTTATCAAGATAAAATAAATATGACATATGATATGGTTATGTCTGAATATAATCTTGATGAATATGTAAAAAAACTTAAAATAATATTGGCAAAATAATTTATTTATCTATGACTGCTATTTCAAAACACTTTGTATTTTCATTTAATATAATCATGTATTTCAAAACACTTTGTATTTTCATTTAATATAATCATATATTCGCATTTATGTGATTCTGTGTCATTTACTGCAAATTTATTGTCCAAATATTTAATGGTTTCATCATTTTGAATTACACGACCTAATTTAAATACAATGTCTTCGAGTGGTTCGTGATCTTTGTTAATTAATTTGATGAGTTTAATTTCATATAAATATGCGATAATACAACATGACCTCGAAACCCATGTTATAAAATGTTTTTTATCTGCCATTAAATCTTCTTCCGTCAATTCGACTTCTTCACATAAAAATCCAATAATATTTTGATATAATTTGCCAACATCACATATGTTAGTTTTAATTTTATTATTTTCTAATATATATTGTGCATCTTTCCTTGGAATTATTTCACAAATATAATATGAATTAGTCCTAAAACACAACCATTCAAACAAATAATCTAACTGTGTGAAATAAATACCGTCACGACAAGTTACCTCCGTAAAATTATTTGCATAAAATGTCTTGTTCTCTTCATATTGAATATCGTGGCATTTTAAGTCTTTTGGAAATAATTTGAATAATTTTTTTCCATTATTAACAACCATAAATTCTTCATATGAAAGGATTGGCATGATTATTGGTATTTTTTTGAAAAGAATAGTCGCGTACTATTAATATATAACTGTATTTTGCAGTGTGTTAATAATTTCATTTTTTTGATTGATTATTATGCTTGTTTAACGTCGCAATACAGGATAATATTTAATACATTTATTCCCAACATATACAAAGTAAAAACTGGCATATAATATAGTCAAATTAAAAAATAATTTCAACGCAACATTAATATTTTCATTAACATTCGCCCATATTATATATGAATATAATAATACCACTAGGCGGTGTTGGTCAAAGATTTCAGGACGAAGGTTATATATTACCTAAGCCACTAATAAATGTTTTGGGAAAACATTTAATATTTTATGTTCTTGATAGTATTAAACTAGAAAAAGACGATGCTATTTTTATTATTTACAACATTGATTTGGACAAGTGGGATTTCAAAGATATTATCAGCAATAAATATCCATTTGTTAATTTTATTCAACTTCCATATTACACTAGAGGAGCTGCCGAAACTTTATTATATGGTTTAGAAAGAATTAATAACAATAACAAGAAAATAATGACATTAGATTGTGATAATTTTTATTCAGTTGATGTATTATCTCAATATCGTCATCAACAACACAATGCTGTATTTTGTTTTTACGATACATCAGCAAAACCCATATATTCTTATGTAAATGTTGATAATGATAATTATTTAACTGAAGTTAAAGAGAAAGTTAAAATATCTAACTATGCAAATACTGGTTGTTATTGTTTTGCCAATATATTAGTTTTAATTGATTATTGTAGAAGAATACTTAATGAAGGTACATCAGCCAAAGAATTATATATATCTTGTGTCATTGATTTGATGATGATAGATAATCATAAATTTAAAATGAATTTAATTGATGCATCATCTTATCATTGTTTGGGAACTCCCATACAATTAAAATTATTTGCAGAAACAAGTAAAATTTATAATGATAAATATAGGTTTTGTTTTGATCTTGATAACACTTTGGTAACTTACCCCAAAATTAAAAATGATTACGCATCAGTTATGCCAATAACTAAGAATATAGAATATTTAAGATTTTTAAAATCATTGGGTCATACAATTATAATATATACAGCAAGGAGAATGAAAACCCATAATGGTAATGTTGGTAAAATAGTGCAAGATGTTGGATCAATAACATTAAATACATTGAGTAAATTTGATATTCCATATGATGAATTATATTTTGGAAAACCATATGCTGATTTTTATATTGATGATTTAGCTGTTAATGCCAGAGCCAATTTAGAAAAAGAAATAGGCTTTTATAAAACTAAAGTTAATGAAAGATCACATAATAGCATAACAAATAATGTTGTTGCCACTATGATAAAAAAAGGCAATCCAACTAAAATAAAAGGTGAAATTCATTATTATGAAAATATTCCAATGTCATTACGTAAATATTTCCCGAAATTATACAGTTATGACGATAGTGATAATAATAATGTATTTTATGAGATGGAAAAAATAGATGGTATTGCAATGTCATACTTATATATTAATGAAAATCTATGTGAAACATTATTTTGTAAATATTTAGATACATTATATGAATTACATACATATAAACCCAAATCATTTAATGATGATATTACTGGTATTAATATATATGATAATTATTGCAACAAATTAGAATCAAGATACAAGTCATACAATTACTCAGAATATAACGACTCAGTCAGAATATATAATGAATTACATAAATATTTTCAAAATTACGAAAATAAAAAACACGGGATGATAGGAATTATTCACGGAGATACTGTATTTAGTAATTGTTTAGTTAATGCATTACATGAATTAAAATTAATTGATATGAGAGGAATGATAGGTGATAAATACACAATATACGGGGATATATTATATGATTATGGTAAAATTTACCAATCATTAATAGGTTATGATGAAATAATGCTGGGTAAAAAAGTTAATAATCATTACAGGAACCATATGATTGATATATTCTGGAAATGGATTAATGCTAAGTACGAATCAAGTTATAGTAGTGACGATAATGATACTGGAAATACATATGCAAAAAAATGGATAAATAAAACAAAAATGAGCAGAATGCAGAAAAATATTATATATATAGCATATCAATTAATATTTACTTTAATACCATTTCATGATGAAAAAACGGAATTATCAAGGGAAAAATGTCAGGCTTATTTTGATTTGATTCACATATGATTTAATTACGCATTTTATTTATAATTATATTATTATTCCATAATATAATAATGTTAATAACGGATTATATAAATGATGTAATATTAATAATATCGACTCAATATCCATCAAAAGGCGGAGCTGCAACAATTGCTTATGAATTGCATAAATTTTATATTAAGAATGGTTTGAATAGTACCATATTGTTTATTGATAAACATGCATCACAAAATTGTAATCCGGACAATATTAAAAATACATATGGATTCAATATGAAAGATCCATATATGAATATTTACTTGGACAAAAAACGTGTTCAAAATCACATTAATGCAATGATTAAATTGGTTAACATGGAAATTGAACCCAAGTATGTTGTTGGATTTAATTATGTTGCACCTATTGTTGGAAGGTATATGTTTAAAAAATCAAAAATATTTTATGCTGTGACAGGATCAGCATTAATTACTTCAGAAATAAATAATGATAATATATTTACTGTTCCTGAGTATTTAAGTAAACCGTATAATCCAAATGATTCTATTATGATTGAAGAATTGTGTATAACATTATCTGATCATGTTATACCCAATTCAAATTTAATGAAAAATGTGATGTTACACCAATATCCAATGTATGTTGAAAAAATAGGAAATGTACATGATTTTCATTATGTATTTACTAACATTGAAGAAGTAAAGAATTGTGAAAAAGAATATGATATTGCATTTGTTGTATCGTCTATGGGTAGAAAAATAAAAGGTGGTGATAAATGTTTAGAGATTATTAATTCATATGAATTAAATAAATATAAAAAATTATGTATTGGTTCTAAAACAAATGAAGTTACACCAAATAATGTTACAATGATGGGTAATGTGTCGAGAAATGAAGTGTTAAATTTGTTGTCAAAAACGAAAATATTAATAGTTACATCATATTTTGAATCATATGGAATGACGACAATAGAGGCATCTTGTATGGGTTGCCTTGTTGTTACAAGCTCAAATACTGGGACGAGTGAATTTGTTAATAAATTTTTTGTAATGAATGATTTAGACACTGATAAATGGATTAATAAATTGAAGACGATATTGGAGAATTATGATTATTTTAGGAAAATATATTCAATTAATTACAAATGTGATACAAATATATATCCATATCCTGAATATAGTCTGAATGTTAGGAAATACAATGTTTTATTGATGTCTGTTGATTATAAAGAAATAGGTGGTGCGGGAACTAATACATTTTTCTTGATGGAAAAAATTAAGAAATCACATAATGTATTTGTTATTTTTATGCATAATGAGAAAATAGACAATTTAGATGAAAATGTATTTATAATAAACCAAAAGACGATAGATAAAGACATGGAAATTGTGATGAAACATTTTTCTGATAATAAAATTCATATTGATTTGGTATTTGCAAAGAATTATAAAATGACTCCAATTATTAAGAAATATTTTAATGATGCAAAAAAAATATTTTCTCCATCCGGAATGAGATCAGTAACTGCAAGTATATCAAAAGATCATTGCTGGGTTGTTGATTATAAAAATAACCCAGTTATAGAAAAGACATTTGACGATTGTGATTTGAGTGATTTAAGTAAATTTGTGAAAATACATGATACGAACTTAGATAGTTATGCATTACAACATTCAGATTATATAGTCCCGAATAGTATGTTAACATATGATATATTAAAAGCATATGATTTGGGAAAAGATGCAAAAATGCTTCAACCTATTTACATAACTAATATAAACGGACTAAAACGCAAAGAAGTTACAACATTTGCAAAAAGACCAATTGATATATTATTTGTGTCATACGATTGGAAGAGAACATGCAAAAATTATAAATTGGTGTGTGAACTGATTCCAATGATATTGAATAAGAATAAGAATATTAAGATAATGGTTGTGGGAAGAAACCAGAAAAAAGATGCTAAATTTGTGAACAGTATTAAATCTCACGATAACTTGACACATGAAGAATTGGTAGGAATATATAACGATACGAAAGTGGTTGTTATTCCATCATATTTTGATTCTAACCCAAATGTTTGTATTGAGGCAATAAATAATGGTTGCAATGTTGTGTTGTCAGAAAATGTAGGATGCTCAACATTTATTGATTCTAGATCGATTGTTAGTAAATATAAAGATATAAGTGAATGGCTGAGAATAGTGATGGAAAATATTATGTGTAAAATTCCATACAATACAATATCAACGAGACAAATTAGACATCAATTAAATGATTTGTTTGATCGTTGTATGAATGATAATATGTTTAATGAAGATAAACAAGTTGGTGTTGGTGTATTTAGAGTTTGTAATTTGTGGGATGCTAAAGTACCGACAATGAATATGAACGGATATGAATTTAAATACACAAATGGTGTTTTTGATGATATTGGTAAACATTATGTGAGCGAAGTTGTTGGTTATGATATATACTTTTTGTTTTTCTTACATGTTTCAAAGAATATATATAATAATGAGATTCATCATTATATTAAAATAGCTGATGATAGTGTGAATGAGAATATATGTTATGAAGTAAATAAATTATTTCCATATATTCCGAATAACGTGTTTATATGGAAAATTAAGGATTTGGAAAGTTTAATGCAATTTAAAAATAATTCGATATACTTCTTTAGAGGTACATATCATGTTGTATATAATGAATTGAGTAAAGGCAGTAAAAGTATATATTACCCGGCGACATCACTGTCATACTCGAATATTAAGAAAAATGCATCTCAACCATTGAGGAAAAATAATTTACTGATACAGTTAAAGACAAACTGTGCATATAGCTATGACTATACACTGATTCACGAAGATGCAAATTACGCATTGGCATATAAAAACACGAGATTGATGATATTAACTAAATTTTCATCTGAATACCATGTATGTAAAAATGGAAAAAGAGAAAACGACTTTTGCTTTATTGGTACTGAGAAACAACAAACTAAAAACCATGAACTATTCTTTGGATTTTTGGACTTTTTGGAAAGACATAAAATACCATTGAGGATAATATACGTGGGTTCGATAAAAGATATATTGTCATGCGATGTAACAAGAGTATATGAAAGACTGAGATATGTTAAACTGATAGTATATACAAATTTGGACCAACAAGCGATGATAGATAAAGTGTATAATACAAGTAAAATAAATATATTATTTTCGGGTAGAGAATGTGACCCAAGAGTGCTTCATGAATCTGCAGCATGTGGATGCTACAACGTGGCATTAGATACATTGAGTGATGGTAAATATGTTTATAATGATATTAAACTGGGAAAATTAGTTGGTGATAAGAACTGGGAACTGGTGGCGAAAAAGGCAAACTCAATAGCATATGCAAATACAGATATAATCTGGATGAATGTATATAATATATGGAAAAGTGGTAAATTCGACCACTTTGAAATATCGACGATATATAAAAATAGATTTAATTTATTAAAATGCACTGATTTTAGATGCTTTTTGGATGATAAAGCTAAATTCAATACAGAAATAAATAGCACGAGCAATATATTAATTAAAGTTAATACTGCTGTGAATAATATGGTTAATAAAATGATGGCGATGGATGGATTATTGGGTGATGGGATATAAAAATACACATGTTTTTATTCAAGTGTTTTTATGCTGCATTTGATAATATTAAATGAATAAATATTTTGTGTACTTTATGGGAATTCGTGTTATTTTTCTTATGTATAAACACACTAATTATACATAACCATTCAAACTGTTAAATGTGTTTAAAATAAATCAACATGATGTAAAATTAAAAATACATATGTTTAGTTTTAAAAATGATATTGTCACGGTAATATTATTACATTTTTTAACACAATTGTGTTGATTTAAAATAATATATGTATAAAAATTATGATTATTTAATGGATTATTTTAGTGATGAATATTATAATGACAATGGCACATGTAATTAATTTAGATAAACGCCCTGATCGTTATGAATATATAATTGATCAATTCAAAAATATTAAATCAATAAAATTACAAAGGTTTTCTGCAATTACACATGAAAAAGGTATGGTTGGGTGTGGAATGTCACATCAGCAAATTTTGCGAGAAAATAAAGATAAAAATGAACATGTTTTAATTTTTGAAGATGATTGTATGTTATTAGACCCAAATAACTTTGATGAAAGGTGGTCAGAAATAAAACGATGGCTTGACAACAATGAAGATAAATGGGATGTATTTCTTGGTGGCACTCAAGATATATCCACTAAAATTCAACATGTAGTATATGACAAAAATTTAAAATTAATAATGTTTAATAGAGCACCATTGGCACATTTTATTTATTATAATCGCAAATTCATTGATAACGTATTGGCGGTCGATACAACTAAAATTGCCATTGATGGTATATCACGAGTATATAAACAAATGAGAATAGTGACATGTTATCCATTTTTGGCACATCAAAAACCAGGATTGTCAAACATCAGTGGATATGAGACGAATTTTATGGAAAACAGAATATGGTCTGAAAATAATGTTGCAAAATTAATAAGAAAATATAAATATCATTTATGATAATTTACTTTAAATTTTACTAGCATTGGTGATATGATTTATTTGTCATGATTGATAAAAACACAAATAAATGTTGTTTCTAATTACATGCAATATTATGACGGTTTATATTTATTACATTTTTGCCAGCATTATGATTGATAAAAATAACATCAGTAAATAAATTTTTCGACAATGAATTTTTATCCAGTTAACTTGTGTTTAAATGATTTTATTGCAACATTTAAGGAATCCAACATTTTTTTTTCGTAAGAAACTTTTTTATGTAATATGTCACTATAATCATCGCGTTGATATGCAATCATGGGATACATTAGATACGATTTGTGTTCTTTATACGTTATTTTTGAATAGAAATTATCAATTTCTCTTCCATTGTTTACTTTTTCTAAAAATAATTTATAGTCTTCAGATTCATCTTCATCAAACTTATCTATTTTGTATAAATGTATCGGCAATGTAATAGGTGCATTTTTCAACACATAACTAAAAGCTTTTATATTCATGACATACACATGTGTTGTGTAAATATTTTTCGCTAATATAACATTTTAACTATAATAATTGACTTTATTTACACATACACCCAAGTAAAAAAGTAGAAAATCATGTGGAATTATTACATTCATTCTATTTTTATTTTAAATTTTACATTATCTTCGGAAATAATAATGTTTTCATAATTATTGGTTTCCGCGCCTCGAATACATTCAATATGTGATTCTAAACATCTAACAACTGGTCTATTTTTATGTTTTTTAACTGCGTGACAGGACAAATTATTTATTTCAAAATTTTTAAATTCTTCATCACAATTTAATTTACAATCAAATCTTTCTTCAAGAGAAATATAATATATTTTATTAACATTAAAATTTAATTGCATATAAAATATATGACTGAATTATTTTTTTATTTGGAAATCTAATTTTTTAACATAATATAATTACTCCATTTTTTACCCACTTCTTCCCGCATACAATAATAATGTGCTTGGTCATTTCTAAATAGAATTTGCTTCCAAATATTTAATTTACAATTAAAGTGTATGTTCATTATTCCTTGTTCATTCATTTTCGAGTTATAAAACACTTTGGATAACTCAATTAGATTATTAACTGTGTTATTTTCAATAATAATTGTGTTAAATAATAATATACCTGTTTGGAAATAATCAATGTTAATGTCATAATTATCCTTAAGTTTGTCAAAAATAATTTTGTATGAAATGTTTTAAAATTGACAAAATAATTTAAGTTTCATTTGGGGAAATTATCAGCATGAGCAAACAATAAAGTTCCTGGGTTTATGTTTATCATTGGATCGATAGACTTAAATATACGCATGCCAATATCAATGTTAAAAACCTTATACCATTCCCCAATATAAAAATTAAAAACATAAAACTTATGATACTGAAAAAATTTACTTGTTTCTCGTCCATCACCTTTTCAACAAGGTGATGGACGAAAAATAAATTTTTGCATGTTGGTGAAAAATACTTATATATTATTTTAAATTCATTTTCTTCAAATCTACTGTCTGTTTCTAATATATTAATCATGTCATCTGTATGCATTAAAACTATGTCTTTTTCATAGTTTCCAATGTTTCTTATTTCTCCAATTGTCCTGAAATATTCTTCAATGTAATAATAATTTTTATTACACATGAGCACTATACAAACATTTGTCATTTGATATATGTACATTTAGGATAAGTTATTTAATTTATTTTTAAATTTAATAATCGAATTATTTAATGATTCATTCATGTATTCATAGTAACTAATATTTTTATTCAAAATGTTACTATAATCGTCTTTTTGATAGCATATCATTGGATAAACCATGTAAGATTTTTTTTCATTGAATGCTATTCTTGCATAAAAACAATCAATTATTTTATCTTTGTTTATTGTATTTTGGACGAGATATTTTTCCTTAATTGGCAAATTAATATAATCGATACGATTGATCAAGTAATTGTCAATGGACACATTCATTGGCCCATATTTTAGTATTAAATCAAATGCCCTTTTATTTAATATGTATGCATGTGTTGTTTGTATTAACAAAGAGTGAATAACATTTTCTCCATAAAAATCAGCTAGACGTAAACTACCACCCAAGTAAAAAAACCAATAATCATCAGGTATTTTTATTTTATCATTATTGATAATATTAACGGCATTATCTGTAAAAAATACATCATCTTCAAAAATTAATATATTTTCGTAGTCATTATTTTTTGCATCCATAACACATTCAATATGAGATTGAGTACATCCATGTGCACCTCCCAATAAATGTCTATCAACAATATGGTAGTATACATTGGTTATTCCTAATTTATTAAATTCTAATTTACATAAATCACGACGATCTTGTCGTTCTCTTAAACTTATACAATAAATTTTTTCAACAATTATATTAAAAAATTGAGACATATATAATATATTTGGAAAATATGATAAAAATAATTGGATTTACTTTAATGTTGACAAAAATTTCAATTGTCAAATTAATAACAAATTATAAATCTAACGTGTTGAGCAAAATATTTGCAGACAGACAATATATATTCGCATGACTGATAACTATTAACATTGGTGATTAATTTACTACAAGTTGTTTTTCAAGTTATTTTTTATTGTAAAAAATTTCATTATATTTATTATTTTAATGAGAAATTATTGTTACATAATGTTTTGTATTATTTAATCCAAATTTTTGATTCAAAATGTTAACATTTTAAATTAACAAGAAATAAATTACTCACATCTTTATATTTGCCAAATTTGCAATTTATTTTTAAATAAGTCAACATTTTTACCACTCCTTATTTTTTAAATGGTTCGAAACATTAATAAATTATTTAATTTATTCTTAAATTTACCAATTGAATTATTTAACAAAGAATACATATATTCATAATTATCTTTTTGGTAACATATCATCGGATAAACCACATACGATTTTTTTTCATTGAATGCAATTTTTGCATAAAAACAATCAATCATTTTACTCTTATTAATTATGTTTTGCACAAGATACTTTTCTTTAATTGGCAAATGAATATAATCACTGCGACTTATTAAATAATTATCAACAGGTGTATTAATTGGTTCATATTTAAGTATTATGTCAAATGCTTTTTTATTTAAAATGTATGCATGTGATGTCTGTATCAATAATGCATGAATAATATTCTCACTGTGATAATCAGCTGTTCGCAAACTACCACCCAGATAAAAAAATAAGTAATCATCCGGTATTTTTATAGTTTTATTATTAATAATATTAATTGCATTATTAATAAAACACACATTATCTTCAAAAATTAATATATTTTCATATCCATGATTTTTTGCATCCTTAATACATTCAATGTGATATTTAGCATATCCATGTGTGTTTTCATGATGTTTGTCTATTAAATGATATTGTACATTAACAAAACCAATTTTATTAAATTCATTTTGACATCTTTTTCTATCATCTTCCCGTTCTCTCAAACTTATGCAATATATTTTGTCGACCGATATGTTAAAAATGTTAGTTTTAATTAATTTACATTTAAATGACGATATTGATTTTTCACACAAATCAATCATTAATTGTGCTGGGGATACATTACGTTGCAATAAATTACTGAAACTATCTGATTGATGTGCAATCATTGGATATAAACAGTACGATTTTTTTTCATTGTAGGCAATCCTTGCATAAAAAGCATCAATACTTTTATGTTCAGCAATCCAATTTCTTACATGACCACGAACACCCAGGGGTATTTCTTTAAATGACTTTATTTTCAAGGGGTATGTTTTGTATGGTACTTGCATAGGTCCATGTTTTAAAACAATATCAAATATTTTGTTATTAATAACATATGCATGTGTAGCCTGTATTAACTTGGCGACCATAATGTTTATTTTGTAGTATTCTGATAACCACAAATTACCTCCCAAATAAAAAAATAAATAATCATTAGGTATTGATATTGATTTGTTATTTAGGAAACCCACTGCATTATTAACAAAACACACATCATCTTCAAATATAAGAACATTTTCATAATTATTATTTTTAGCATCTTGAACACATTGTATATGTGATTCCGCACATCCATAACAACCATTAATAGGATGTGGATCGACTATATGATAATGCACGTTTGTTAATCCAACATTATTAAATTCTTTTTGACAAAGAATTCTACGATCATGTCTGTTCCTCAAACTTATACAATATATTTTGTCAATACTTATATTAAATAAAAAAACCATTTTATTATTAGTTTATATAAAAGTTTCAGAAGTAATTTTTGTTTAATAATGTGGAAAAAATCACATGCAAAACAACAAAATTCGTCGAAAAAATTATTATCTGGTGTAAATAAAACGATTAAATGTATTGTTAGCTAAAATATTGTCAAATTAAAAATTAAGTTAAACTTTTTATAAGTTATAATCATAACATGACAATTTATTATTCTATAATGTACATTTATGGTTTTAAGGAAATTTATGTTAATGATAATAAACATGCGTGTAAATATTATAATTATTTATTAAAATAGTTTGATAATACATGTTATAATAACAATAGCACATGTAATTAATTCGAAAGAACGTCCTGATTGTTATGATTGACTTAATATTTTTAAATTAAGTCAATAAAATTGCAAAAATTTCCTACAATTACAAATGAAAGATGTATTGTTGGATGTGGGATGACACATTAATAAATCCCGCAAGAAAATAAAATAAACATGTTTTAGTTTTTGAAAAAAATTGTATATTATTGGACATGTTAAGTTTTGACATGTGTTTACTAAAATTTAAATTTAAATACTCATAGTTATACTTGTTGATACCTAAACATCAATTAAAGTTTATAAATTTTTAACAATTATTAATGATTTTGGCCATCACCATGATTAGTATCATAATAAAAACAAATGTCAGGAACATAAACACAATCAGTATGTTCTAATGTTCTTAACCAACAATCATAATCTTCCTTAATGCCTTTTTTCATACTTATACATTTCATGTTATTGACACGAGTTAATATTTCTTTTTCTATAAGGACAGAAGAGCATATGATACAATTATGAATTTTAATAAAATCCAAATTCCAAATTTTTGGAAATCCATTTTTTAGTAAATTGCTTTTTTTTCTCTTGTAAATGTTTTGCAATGTTTGGTAATAATGTTCTGCGTTATATTTTTTATATGTTTTATTGGCATCATAAATGCCATTACCAATTAAACCATCTGTGCAAGACATTTTACATCCAAATTCTTGCATAGAATTTAATTGCAGTTCTAGTTTTGTTGAAAACCAAATATCATCATCATCACAAAATGCAATATATTTACCTGATGCTCGTTCAATTCCTTTGTTTCTAACATACCCAACACAAGGATATCCAAATATTTTTTTACTGTTTTGTTCCAAATGAATTATAATTACATTATTTTTGCTCCAGTCATATTCATAATATTCCCTTTCGGTTGAACAATCATTTACCACAATAATTTCTATATTTTTATATGTTTGATTGTTAACTGACTCAATTGCATTTAATACATATTTGAATCTGTTATATGTTGGTATTATGACACTGACAACATTCATTTATATTAATAATAATAACAATAAATTTTTTATAAAATAATATTATATGAAATATTTAGTAACATTTTCGGATGGAAAATTGTTTAATGATGTTGAAAAATTAATGCATTCAACACAAAATGTGTTGGGTGTTGATGAGCATTTTGCATATAGAAAACAACATATGTGGAATGATAAAGAATTTGTTGAAAAAAATTATCACTTAATACGAGTTAAACATGGTTGTGGCATGTATATATGGAAACCATATATAATTAATGATGCTTTAAAAAAAATAAATGATGGTGATTATTTGTTATATTTTGATTGTTCAAGACATTATCCAACTGGGTTTACAGAATCGTCAAATGGAATAATTAAGTATATGGAAAATAACAATATTGAAATGACTGGTGGTATGATAGACACAATAAACAATTATTATCATGTGAGTCCCGTGTGTGTAAATATAATTAAACATGATAATAATTTTAATTCAAATGAATTTTACAAGACACCACATTATATGGCAACACATATAATTATTAGAAAAACCGAAAAAACAATCAGATGTATTCAAGATTGGCTAAAATATTGTCAAATTAAAGATTGTATATGTCCACCACCCAGGAAAGATGGCAGACATAATTATGATATGTCTGTATTTAATGTTGTTATGTATATTTATGGTTTTAAGGGAATAGATGTAAATGATGGAAAACATATATGCAAAGATCATAATTATTTATTAAAACATTTTAATGTTATGTATAATAACATTAATAATACACATGATTAATTTAAAAACATTAAATTTGTTTAATTGATGGGTTTTTCTATAATTATGTGCAAAATTGTATTTTTTTTTCTGGTTTTAAATATTTGTGTCACAATATGATAATATTGAATGTATAACATTTAGTTCGACGTATAAATTTAATTTGATTATATATATATATGACAATTGCACATGTTATAAATTTGGGAAAAAGAATGGAAAAATATGACAAACTACAAGAAGACACAAAACATCTCAATTCAATAAAATTAAAAAGATTTGATGCAATCGAACACAAGATGGGATACGTTGGATGTATGATGTCACATCAACAAATATTGAAAGAAAACACATGTGAAAATGTGTTAATTTTTGAAGATGATATTTTAATAAAAACACCAAAATATTTTGACAGAAAATGGTTGGCAATTAAGTTATGGTTAGATAACAATGATGACAAATGGGATGTATTTTATGGAGGTCCTTGTTATACAAGGAGAGGCAAATATAAGTTGCTTGACAATGCAAATAAAATTGTGTTATTATCTAAAGCGGGTGGAGCACATTTTGTATATTACAATAAAAATTTTATACAAAAAGTGTTATTAATAGATCCAACACAAACATTGGCTGATCATTTACATGACATATACCCTGATATACGAATAACTACATGCATTCCTTTTTTAGCAATTCAACATGATGGGTATAGTGATATAGGAAAATTAACAATAAATAAAAGTGAATTGTTTAGAAAAACTGAAAAAATAATTTCAAGAAATATGATTATTTAATCCAATTAATTTGATGTCTTTATGTTAAGTTAATCACATTGTAATAATGAGTTTAAAAATAATGTGTTAAATTATTGACGTATTATTTCCAAAACTCAACATCTTTATCTTTATCATTTGTATGTTTTGTTATTGATTCATCATTTACGGGCTCATATATATACCCTGCGCTTATTAAAGCAGTTAACCATATTTTAATTCCTGGTGTTTTTTTAACCCAGTGTATGTTTTTAATGTCTTTTTTCGCAATGCAAACATGTGTTATGTCATTTCTGTTAATTTTGTTAAATTTGTATTTTTTTAAAACATTTGACACAAGTAATAATTTACATTTTATTGTTGGGTTTATATTTATTAAACTTTCATAAAACTTATCTATCATTTCAGATGATATAATCTCATTGTAATCAACATTACGAACAAATAATATTGTGTTGTTATTATTTTTAATGTCATTAATAAATCGATCCGCTCGTCTTGGAAATATATGTAAATATTCATCATAATCATAATGATCAGATTGTATGTTGTTTCCATTAATATAGATAGTGTGTTTTCTTGTTGGATGATTTATAATGTTTGTTTTTGTAATGACAACTTCACATTTATTTTTACCAATCATGTTTATTAAATTTGTAATATCATCAAGTGATTTCGTCAAAAACCATTCAAATAACGATGTTTCTTTTTTGATATTTAAATGTTTTAAGACGAAACTTATTCCACATCCATACCCAATTGGTATAATTTTATTGTATTGCATATTAAATTAATAAAAGATAATATTTTACTATTATATAATGACATGTGGAAATTTAATTAATCTTGATACTGCAATTGACAGATGGCATAAATGCAATGAAGAATTTAAAAACATAAACACTATCAAACTGAAAAGATTTTCAGCAATTAGAAATACCAATGGTCATATCGGGTGTTTTTTATCACATTTAGAAATACTTAAAAATAATTTTAATGACGGTCATGTTTTGATACTTGAAGATGATGTGAATATTACAGATAAAAATAATTTTGACAATAAATGGACCAAAATAAAACAATGGTTAGATGATAATGAAGATAAATGGGATGTTTTTAATGGCGGACCATACACAATAAATAATAACAAACTCTCATCAAGAAAAAATTTTGGAACATTTAAAATACTAAATGATGAATTAAAAATTGTCCAAGTTGAATCAGCAACAACATCACATTTTGTTTACTATAATAAAAATGTATACGAAAAAATAAAAGATGTTGATTACAATATATTTTGTATCGATAGATTAAATGATGCTATATCGACTTTGAAAATCGTTACAATATATCCATATTTAGCTTATCAACATGCTGGAAATAGTTTTATAAGTGATAAATTTGTGAATTTTGTCAGTAAAATGAAAAAAACAGAACAGCAATTACAACGCAGATTGATTAAATAAATTTACTGTTGTATTTTGCGCAATGGTAAAATTAAAAAGTGCAAGACAAAATATCTAATGAAATTATTTGTCAACCAAAATGTTATACAGACCACAAGTTAAATTATGATAAAGAATTAATGTGTTATGTATGTATTATTAATATAAATTTGGTTTTGTGTTACTAATAATAACCTATGTAAATTATATTAAAGTTATCAAGTGTGATATTTTTTATTTAATGATGGTAAGTAACAGTAATTTAACATTATTCTTAACCACTAAAAACTATAATTAAAATTATTATTTTTATATCAT
>Ga0255138_1000024_pt1 | contig 47227 bp, 47 predicted proteins | sample Law_Colum_RepA_8_FD_188545 | JGI IMG/M metagenome (GOLD analysis project Ga0255138, IMG submission 188545) | Freshwater microbial communities from St. Lawrence River, New York, United States - Law_Colum_RepA_8d | ecosystem: Environmental > Aquatic > Freshwater > River | place: USA: New York... | reverse complement strand
TATATTATCTCTTTTTAGAAGATTTAGAATTCTATTAGAATGTTTAGATTTCTAATATTCTAATTACAATTCTATTAGAAATCTAATTAGAAAAATACAACACTACATATACTATTAGACTTCTATTTTAACTAAAATATGACTTAAAGAGAGAAATTGATATTTATTATATGACTACTTTAACTATTACAAACAAAAAGATTATTGATTTTTATTCACAAAATCAATCAATCAATTTTGAAGCAGTTAATCTTATTTTTGTCGATTTATTCGAGAGATTATTAGGTGATATGAATTCTGCTATGAATTCTACTATTAATTCTCAAATTCTCTCTACGGTTGGTGACCTCAAAGGTCAAGTCACTTCTTTATCCTCCTCTGTATTGAAACTTAATAATGATATTACAAACTCTATTTATATCAAGTTCCAAGAATCGAAGAGAGAATATGTTGACGATATTAAAAATATTGTTTCTAATAATTTCTCTCAAAATAGTGACAAGTTAAATTCACTTCTTCAACAAAATACTTCTCAACTTATTGATAAGACTACTATTCTATTAAATGATGTTATTCCAAAATCTAATGATGGTTATTATAAACGACTCCAAGAATCTATTTCCACATTCCAGAAATCCATTGCTGAAGATACTACAAAATTATTACATTCTGTTAATAAAGAAGATTCTCTTTCTACATTCCTTTCTAGCTTCGAAACAAAATCTTCAAACTTATTACAACCTCTCTTTTCCTTTATTAATGCCAGTGAAGAGAGAATTAGTAAAAATATTATTTCTCTCAAGGATGCTACAAACAATTCTGCTCAAGATAAAATTATGAATGAGTTATCTGAGTTTCTTGGTAAGTATAAAAACTCCAGTTATAAAGGTCAATTCGGCGAGAATCAATTGGAAACTGTATTGAATCAACTATTTCCTTCAGCCGAAGTCATTAATACTACTGGTATTAAAGCGTCTTGCGATTTTCGCATTAATAGAGTGGATTTACCTACTATATTAGTCGAAACTAAGAATTATGATAGAAATGTTACACTCGACGAAGTAAAGAAGTTTATTCGAGATATCGAAGAACAAAAATGTCACGGTGTATTCCTCTCTCAACATAGCGGAATTACATCCAAACAAAACTTTCAAATAGATATCAAGGGAGCTAATATCCTTGTTTATGTACATAATGTCGACTATTGTCCTCACACTATTAAGATTGCTACTGATATTATTGATTCTCTTTCTTATAAACTCGCCGATCTTGATGACGGATCCGATGAAATCTCTATACCAAAGGAAATTCTTGATGAGATTAATAAAGAATATTCTCATTTCATAGAGAGAAAATCATCAATAATAGATATTCTTAAAGACTTTCATAAAAAGATTACTAACGAAGTTGATGAAATCAAGTTTCCTTGCCTCTCCAAGTATCTAGTGTCTAAATGTGGATCTATTTTAAATAATGAAAACGAAAAGATTGTATGTAATATTTGTAACAAATTTGAAGCTACAAATAATCGTTCTCTTGGCGCTCACCAAAAGGGTTGTAAAAAGAAACATAGCAACAATCAAATTGCTTCTAATATTGTTGTAAATACAGATGCGTAGAGAGAAAATACTAAATAAATATATTCAATTGTGTAAAATATATTTATTTTTTGATTAATTAGATTAGATCATCTTTTTTATATTCTTATCTTACCAATAACATCCACCTTCAATCAATTTATAATTGGGCGGTTTATATTCTTCTGGGATTTCCGTAATCCAATATTCGTTGATTGGTAAATTGCCACAATTTTTTTTCTCTCTCGAACCCAATATCCCAAAAATGGTTTGTATAGAAGCTCCAATATAAATTGCGTCTTTTTTGAGTTCTTTATCGATAAGATGACATAACATGTGTCCATAAGAACCACATCCTAGTAAGGCAATGTCAAAATCAATAGTTTTGATTTCATTGAAAATTGCTTCCAATGTTTCATGATAGTTATTGTGTGGTCCATTATTCAAAAAACAATAAGGAAATTTTATTGTATGTAATGCTTGTAATTTTGGGAATTTGTCGTATATTTTATAAACGTTTCCTAAATTATATTGTAATTGAATAAGTCCATCAAACGAAGAAACTGCTAATACTTTGCGGTTAGCCATACAATCGAAAGTGGAATCTATTCGATCATAAAATGGTGAATCATTCAACGATTTAAAATTGACAATTTTATAATGCGATAAAAATGAATCTTTAAATGTATTAAATAATTCGGTTACAACTCCTCCATTGAAAAAAAATCCATGAAAAAAAAACTGTGTTTCATGACAATTTTCAACACACTGTTCTAAATGATTTATAAATTTAAAATAATTTTTGTTTAAAGCCGAAATATCAAAATCAAAATGTGTCCCATTTACACTTTTATCATAATATCCAGAAGTAGAATATAACCAATTTACCATATTTAGTATAATTTTTGAAATGTATTTTTTAACTTGAACATCTACATTACAATATCTACAAACATAAGTTAAAAACAACAAAGAAGTTTCTGTCATACCCAGTCTTATTATTTTCATTTCAATAATATAAAATTATGTTTTTATATTCTTAATACGAATATTGTTGTAAATACAGATGCGTAGAGAGAAAACCTAATAAATATATTCAATTGTGTAAAATATATTTATTTTTTGATTAATTCAAGTACTGCTGTTTTGTTTCATTATCCAAGTATACATTTTTACTTATCGATCGTATGATTTTACTTGTTTCCTTTTGGTCATTTTCAATATCCGTCATAGAATGACATATTAAAGTTGTTAATTTTGTTTGTATATTATCATCTTTTTCCCATCCTTCATTCACATCTTTCCATTCATTTATCATAGTTCTTTGCTTTCTAGCCAAGTTCCTAATACCTAAAAGTATTCGCAGTAATTCTGTATCTTTTTCCCAATTGTTTGCTTCTTTCACATAGAGGGTTTTTCTCGTCGCGTCTGTACAATGTATTGGCCTTTCCAATATATCCAATTTATTTAGGCCATTGGTTATCATATTGGTTATGGTCTTTGTTAAGCCATTTTGTATGGTATGATCGTATGTTTCTGCTGTTATCGGTAGCGAATCGATAAAATCAGATAAATTCATTGCGTTCTTACAATGCTCATTCAAAAACATTTGAATATTAAACTGATTATTTGTAGTATTGAGACTATTTGTATTATGTGAATTGTTACCTATCTTAGGCATTATTTCCATGATCATCGGCATTACCTCAGCAAGCTTTTCCATAACATCTTGGTTCTTCAAGAGCATTTTTATTAATAATTCCTTGTCTAGTTGAAATTCATTTGTTATATTGTTCATGTTATTAGTCCCTTGAATGACGGAGCAAGTAGTTTTATGTCCACATAACGAAGACATATGCTTATATTTTTTACCACATTTACATTCAAACTGTTTGGCGTTTTTGGCGTTTTTGGCGTTTTTGGCGGTTGCTTCATTAGTATTAGTTAGCATGTCGTGTTTTCTTGTTTGAATATGTCTATCATAATCACATAATTTACAGCATTTAAAGTCACATGGTTCGCATACATATTTTTTGGCGTTTTTTGGCGTTTTTTCGTTAGGCATTCGTTAGTATATTATACTAACATAAAAAACGCCTAAATCCTTTCGCATAAATATATAAAATTTCACCATAACATTTTTTTTCGTTCAAAAATAAAAATGTGAGCATTATGGTCTAAAACACATTTTTCGTGATTTTCCAATTCATTTTCCAAAAAATAAAAAAACACACATAAAAACCTTGTGTAATTTTTTAAAATCCAAAATCAATTTGGAAATTTTGTAAAAAGTCATTTTGCTACATATATCAAAAACATACCGATTTTTTTCACTATAATAGCTTCCCTTCATATGTAGGTAGATCCCTACATGACCTACATACTTTTCTTGGCAGATGCGATTTTTGAAAATCGTGTAGCGCAATTTATCTACATGAAAAACATATCCCGAAAAAGCAAAATCCATTTGTTGACTGTTAATTTTACATTTTTCTTGGATAATTCTATGAAAGTTTTGGAGAGAATGGAGAACCAAACACAACAATATTATTTTTATGTATTTACATGAAAATAATGGTTTTTAAATATAGCGAAATTATATATTATGTTTCATGTTCCACGAGTTATTGACCATTACGAATATTTACCAAATAAAAAAATACAAGAGATTGTAGATATATCACATAACGAATGTTTTATTTGTTTGGAAATCTATACAGATGATAAAATCACACCAATTGATTGGAAAACACAGAACAAATACTTGAAATTATGTGAGTGTGGTGGGTACTTACATCTTTGTTGTATAAATAAATGGTATAATGTAGCAAATAGTTGTCCAATATGTCGTAAATTCATGACCATACCGGATTCAAATGAATATATATTTTTTTTAGATCTAAACAATTTTAATATATCCAAAATATTCATTATCATAATTTATTGTTTTCAAATATGGAACATATTTGTCTGGGTTGTAATAGCTACATTATATAGTTATCACATATATTCTATATTCGATTCCACACCTCCTAATATGTTCAGTGATGATGATAACATTAATATTTTTGATGATCCCACATTATAATCTTTTTAATTCAAATATAACTGTTTTGTTTCATTGTCCAAGTATACATTTTTACTTATCGATCGTATGATTTTGCTTGTTTCCTTTTCATCATTTTCAATGTCCGTCATAGAATGGCATATCAAAGTTGTTAATTTTGTTTGTATATTATCATCTTTTTCCCATCCTTCATTCACATCTTTCCATTCATTTATCATAGTTCTTTGCTTTCTAGCCAAGTTCCTAATACCTAAAAGTATTCGCAGTAATTCTGTATCTTTTTCCCAATTGTTTGCTTCTTTCACATAGAGGGTTTTTCTCGTCGCGTCTGTACAATGTATTGGCCTTTCCAATATATCCAATTTATTTAGGCCATTGGTTATCATATTGGTTATGGTTTTTGTTAAGCCATTTTGTATGGTATGATCGTATGTTTCTGCTGTTATCGGTAGCGAATCGATAAAATCAGATAAATTCATTGCGTTCTTACAATGCTCATTCAAAAACATTTGAATATTGAAATTGTTATTGCTATTTGTATTGTTGTTGTTATTAGATTGATTACCAATCTTTGGCATTAGCTCTATCATCTTCTCCATTACATCTTTATTAGAATGAGAAATAGTTGACACTATTTCAGAAATAAATTCTTGATTTTTTGACATAATTAATTCAATTAATTTTTGTGTCATATTATTTTTATCCAAATCTAATGGTGTATATTGAACTTGATGATTCAAGCATGATTTTTTATGCCTCCATAACCCAGTTCTATCTTGATATTCTTTATTACAATTCTCACAAATATATGATGTTTTTTCGATGTAAAAACTGTTGCTAATTGTTGCTAATTTATGTTTGCGTGTTAATATATGTCTATTATAATCTCCCTTTTTAGAGCATATAAAGTCACAGTCTTTACAATTAAATATGGTGGTGTTTTTTGATGTATTATTTGTTGCCATCTGTTGCTTATTATAGCAACATATAAAAACTTCCTAAATCCTTTCGCATAAATATATAAAATTTTGTCATAACAAACTTTTTCGTTAAAAAATAAAAATCTGAGCATTATGGTCTAAAACACATTTTTCACGATTTTCCAATTCACAAACCAAAAAATAAAAAAACACACATAAAAACCTTGTGTAATTTTTTAAAATCCAAAATCAATTTGGAAATTTTGTAAAAAGTCACTTTGCTACATATATCAAAAACATATCACTTTTTTTAGTAGTAATCAAGTCCCTTCATATGTAGGCGAGTCCCTACATGACCTTCATGATTTTCTTGGTGGATGCGAATTATGAAAATCGTGTAGAGCAAGTTACCTACATGAAAAACATGTCCCAAAAAAGCAAAATCCACTTTTTGGGTCGTTCATTTGTCGAGTTCCATGGATGTTTCATTGACTATTTGTAGTGATTAATTATATGGGATTAGTGCCTTTTTCTTAGTTCTCTTTTCGTGGTTGAAGTTATATTTATTAGTTCTCTTTTCACAGTTGGATATTTAATTGTAGAGAGAAAATACCAAATAAATATATTCGATGTAATATATTTATTTTGTTGTATATTATTTAGATTATTTGCGACTCTTGTGACTCTTGTGGCTCTTGCGATTCTTGTGACCCTTGTGGCTCTTGCGTTTGCCTCCCTTTGTCATGCGCTTAGCCGATCGGCTGGGTTGGTCACGAGTCGGATACTCTGGAAGAGACCACTTAGGCTGACGCTTAGGCTTAGGAGGAGAAGAAGCCTTTTTAGAATTTCTCATCATTCTTTTAAAATCACCATTTGTAAGAGGTTTACCCCACGAATCTACATACTCTCTAGGGGTCATACCGTTAAGCCCTCCATAGACTCTATAACGCTTACCGTCAAGCTCAAAGTCTTCATAACCTCTAACAGCCGACATACAACCGCCTCCACCAGTCATAGAATTATTTAGTTCCATCATATTATAAAATATATCATTATTATTTTATCATTTAACTATTATTATTTTACTAAATAATAGTTAAACATTCGACTATTTATCGCATGTAGTATCTTATCCGTTTAAACAAATTTAAACAGATGGGAAAGAAGGATCCATCGCAATGCCACAGATTCCCGCATCATCCGTCGAATCACTACGAGCAATCTTAACATACCCCTTCTCACCCCATGTTGTTCCCCAACTATTCTTAACCAACCAATACTTTTGTCCGTCCTCCTCTCCATAACCAACGATCAAAACACCGTGATCCAAATTGGTTCCGCAACTAGACGAGGTCAATACACCACTAGAATAAGATTGGAAGTATTTCGTATCCGCTTCAATCGCGATGGATACGGGTTGTTGTGCGACGGCTCCCTTTAAAGACACTTGATCATTGGGTTTAACATCGGAACAAGACGACATGTGTACAACAGCGTTACATTTTTGGCAAGTTCCATCCACGGCAGTATAAGGATAAGAAGATAGATCACATTGACCATTCTCAATAACAAACTTAAACGCACCCTCCATTTGTCCGCCATTACATCCCATGCTTCCATACTTTAAACCAGCACAGTCAACCAACTCTTGCTCAGACAAGTTAATAAGCGCGCCCTTAGAAATAGCCCACGCACCTTCAATTGCGCCCGTGGACGAAAATGTCCAGCAAGAACCACATTGTCCTTGGTTTTTAACAGATGTTACGGCACCCTTTGAACGCCAATCCATCGAGGCGGGTGCTCCAGATGCGCTAGAAGAATACGACTTACATCCGTACGAACCAACATCTTGCTTTAAACCCCCAACAAATTGCGCCTTAAACTCTTCGGGCGTCAAATCCGTAAATTGATTCACCCCCATAGTGAAGTTTTGTGTATGATCCAAGTTGTGAAGGATAATATTACGCAAATTGTTGCGGAAAACCGAGAAACGCTTCTCCATCTCTACAATTGTTTCATAGCTTTTGCTAAATCTACCTTGAAAATTGGTAAATTGTTTCCATTCGTCACCTTCATCCAAGAAGGTCGTAGTCACACCGCGAAGACCTCTAGGCACAGCGTGTACCTGGGTGTAGGCAGATAATAAAGAGGCAATTACAAAGAATATCTTGAACATTCTATATACTTACATTATATTAAAGTTTTTAGTATCTTTTAATATAATATTACTCCGCGTCTAGGTTAAGCATTGAAAATAATTTGTTAAGTTATTAATTCGTTTCTGACTTCAGTATTAAGGGATAATTTAATATTGCCGTATAATCGCTGGTAGCCAAATAGTTTTGATATACACTATTATAATCTATTTCATATATACTCGACTCGCTGTAATTATCAATTGATAATAGTATGAATCTTAAGGTTGACGATATTGGATTAGCCGACAAATATGATTTGTAACTGGCTACGCTACTGAATTGATGTAGCATACCAGCCGGAATAATTTGCGCCCAATTTATCTGCGGAACTCTATTGGTGTTCATAAAATTAGCCGATATATCTGTATTACTGTCTGGTATATAACCATTCATAGTATATCCGGCAACTACCGCAGAATAATAGTTATCTACAAATATATTTATTGTCATTGGAATATTATTCCCAGCTTGCTGTCTAGCTATTAAATATAATATCATATTGGATGAAAATATGGCCCCTCCGTCCCCTTCAAATACCCATATTGGCGTGTTTTGAGCCAAATACATACCATACCCATCCGATATCCCTACACCAATCGATGCCCACATAACTGGTGAATCCCACTTATTAAATGGGACTATGTCAAAATATTTACCCGCTGCGTACCAATGGTTTCCTACACCCGTCGTAACCGATACTGTATTAATCACATTCGAACACATATCATATACTTGCGATGCGGCATAACAATATTCTTCTAGTTTACTTTTTCTCGCCAATGGAACATATAATTGGGTATTTGCGCTAATCAATTGATTTCTCCAAGGATCGGATGTTTGTATGTTTAATCCGTCTAATATAGTTTCTATATTTGATACGACAAAGGCCTCCGTACTACTGCTATCGATTGTTTCCACTGTGATAGATAACGAACCGACATACGCTTTATTATTTAAAATACCACTTGAGAATTTGTTTTTATAAAATGTTGACGCATCGGTCATACCACCAGCTAGGTTACCTAATACTAATACATGTGTCGAATGGTATGCCGCATAATTTGCGGAATGTTTACCTAATGTACCAATTCTACCACAATTAATCCCTCCACCCATCGAACATCGTCCCTTCCATGTTGTTACATATGGCAAATTATTTCTAGTTATAAAATCCTTCACTATGTTTTCATCCACAAAGTTTCCCTTACCAACAATTACTAATAATTTGCTGTTACTAGGTATTCTGGATTTTATTGTATTTTGTATTTGGGCTATTTTAGTTGGCGTATCTACTATCATACTTGTATATGGTAAATAATACGACGGTACTACCAATTCTATTGACATGTCTATGGACAATATAACCCCGGTATTTAAATTTTTTGCCAATTGATAGGCAATATTTAAATATTTTACAATCAATGTTGGATCATCCACGCTTATTATATAATTGGATATTCCAGATAATCCGTTAATATAATCACTTGACTGAAAATCATCCGCCTTGGCATTTTTATTGTGTCCACTAATTAATAGAAGTGGATTACATTCTTGGACCGCATTTTTTACGGCAGATAGAGCAGTTGTTAATCCCGGACCACCCGTTGCGAATAATACACCTACATTATTTGTATATTGTCCATATGTTTGAGCAAGAAACCCGTTTGTTAATTCATTTCCGACATTATACCATGTTATCGATTCTGGTATCTTATATAACATTTTAGTAATAAATCCACCCGGAAGACCAAATATGGTCGTAATACCTTGATCTACTAAATAGTTCCATAACAAGGCAGATACAGTATACCCTTCTGTATTGAGAATAGTTGTTATTAATCTTGATGTTGGTTTATTATCATTAGAAAATCTAAATACAAGATCCTTTCCATCACTACTTGTTGTATACATATTTATATTAACATGATACTATTTTATTTTACATCTTTTAACATTTCAAGTGCTGAATTTGTAGTATATTGGATTTACTTTTCGGCACATGGGGCAACAATCAGTATAGTATCGTCGATTATGTATATATTCGCATTCGTCGTGTATCGTTTTATTACAAACAGCACACATGATATAATCTTCTGTAAATCGTTCACGACAAAGAGCGCATGATTTATGATTTGTTAAACATGAATACATATTACCCATTGAATAGGATATAATATAATATACATAGTTATAATATTTATCCAGACTAACACAAATTACCAATCTGCCTAGTTTGCTGGATAACTACACCATACAACGGTAGACCCCCCCAAATGGGCGATATTTGAAATGTCCAACTGTATAAATATTATATTCTTAGATTGAATATAATATTTAGCATCATCAATGTAGGTACTTATTCAAACCCGTTGATTACTTCGGATTGAAAAACAGCCTTCGAATATGTATTACAAATAGGTGGTTTATTTATACTGTCCCCTAGAAAGTCACAGTATTTATCCGCTAAGAAATGAAAATATCGCGTACTTTTTATTGGAATATCTAATACACTCTTACTTAATATAGCCCGTTCGGTATTTACCCGCCCATTTTGTATTTCATTATTCTTTTTTTCTATCCACTCTTCGCGTAAACTATTTAATCGGTTACATTTTTCTTCTTTTACACCTTGTTCATCCGTTTCTAAAGGCATGTAATATTCATACATTTTCGAATCATAATTACGCATACCTTGTAAAATTAAAAATAAACGAGGAGTCGCCCGTTCACTGATGACACAGTTCTTTATTTCTTCTATGTTTGTTAGACTTCTTAATCCAATATTAGTAAATACATTTTTTACACTAGTGGGTATTAGTCCTCCACGTAATTTACGACGACGCTTAATAGTGTTGATCTTTCGCCTTTTAGATTTGGTTAGTTTTCTATTTACATGTTTTCGGTTCTTTGTTTTATTGCGCTTTTGACGAGTTTTGTTTGATGGCATTGATATACACTATTGAGAAAAATATATTCATATTTATTATAACATGAATACAATTCAACGAAGATTTCTTCTGTTTTTAATAGGTTGTATTGGTTCTCGTACGCTATTTGCCATTCTTGCTAAGAAGATTAATATTGCGTATTTGCCTATTTTAGGATATATTGCCCTTTTACCAGCATTCGGATTTCTTTATATTTTTATAACCGGATCTAGACAGACTGGTCTCGAGGTTGGAGGCGATAAAATATGGTGGAATTCTTTAAGACCTATTCACTCACTTCTTTACTTTATATTTGCCTACTATGCCATTACAAAAAATAGTCACGCATGGAAATTTTTAGCGCTTGATGTATCGTTTGGTCTATTGGCATTTATCTATCATCATTATAATGCCGGTAGTTTTCAAAAACTAATGTAAGCGCGGATGGTTTGATTTACAATATATTTATTATTTTTCATAATAAACACATTGTGTAATTACTATACAATACAATGGATTCAGATGACAAGGTGTTAAGATATGTCAGATATTTACCACAAGATTTGGTTCGTTATACTAGGCCATATTTACCCATTTCTCTAGTTAAAAAGGTTCGAAAAATACGCAAAACCGAACTTCCATTGAATTATAGAATTTGTAAAGACTTGAATGATTATTTTTACATGAAATATATTGGATGTGATGTTGATATTAAATATCTACAATTTAACATCGAACTTGTGAAAAATAAACACCTAGAAACTAAAAGATTATTCAATCCACTTTCACTTGATTGTTTGCTAGATCCATTCGCAAGCGTTTCGTATATTCGCAATGATATCGCTAACAAAGAAGATCGTATTGCTAAATTGAAAACCATGATGAATTATTATTATCCAATGTATTGTCAGTCTACAAGTCATCTGAATAATTTTAAAATTATTGAATTAGAATAAATTCATCGAATTGTAATAAAATTGATTTTGTTAATCATATAAATATACTACCACATATATAATTAACATGACATCAAATCCCAAAGCTATTAGTCTGTTTTCTGGTATGGGTGGTGACACGCTTGGCATGGAAATGGCCGGGTTTGATGTTGTTGCCTTTAATGAATACGATAAACATGCTACGACTGCCCATATGTTAAATTTTCCGCATTCAACCTACATATCTGATCCTACACAGAAGAAGGGTAAAGATCAAGGCAATATTGAATTGATTCCGGATGCCACATTTAGCGCATATAGTGGATTGGTGGATTTAATCTTTGCTGGGTTTCCTTGCCAAGGTCACAGTAACGCGGGTAAAAAATTACCGGATGATCCTCGTAATACATTATTTCGTGAATTTGCTAGAACCGCTAGATTGATTAAACCCAAGTATATTATTGGTGAAAATGTGGATGGACTTTTAAATAGAAAAACCGCTTCTGGAGAAAATTACATTGATGTTATTGTAGCCGAATTTGAAAGCATTGGGTACAATGTTACATATCAAGTATGCCATGTTGTTCAATTTGGTGTTCCGCAACTTAGAAAGCGTCTTATAATTGTCGGTATTCGCAAAGACTTGAATAAGACATTTGTCTTTCCCAAACCACTTAATAATGGAAAGACGAATTTACCACATCTAAAGGATGTGATTAAATTTAGTATGGAAGGAGCGATCAAGATTGATCCGGATGATTTTGACATGACTACAATTCCGCCCGAATGTATTCTTACAGATATGAATAATGATGCTGGCGAAGATACATCTAATGTTCATCCCTATTTACGACTCAAGGCAAAAACACGCAATGAGGAATATAGTGGCAAGGTTCACCATTCACTCCTTTCATTCTCTAAGCGCGATTCTCCAATTCATTGTGAAATTATCGATATTAGAAAACCAAGCAAGACCATTATCTGTACTTATGACCATCAACCGAGACTGTTTGTTCCCCTTAAAAATAAAAATGGGTATTATTTAAGATGTATTTTGCCAGATGAGCTGAAACAAATCCAAGGTTTTCCGTCTGATTTCATACTAACTGGTCCGAATAAGGAAAAAATTAAACAAATCGGGAATGCCGTACCACCTCCACTTATTCGTCAAATCGTAGAAAAAATCCTAATTACATAACTTACTTATAATTGCTCTGCTCTGCTAATGCTAATACTAATAATCTAATAATTTTGTTTTATTGAATTATATTTTTATTTGATTTTGTGTTTTGTGTTTTTATTTTCCAGATGCTAGACTCAATAATGCTTCCACAGCCATTTCGTCATCAGTTGATGCGGTTCCTACGATGGGGCTAGTAATTCCTAGAAACTTGGCAATATTGGCTTTGAAAGTTGGACGCGGATATACTTCCATAATACCAGACAACTTTTTCTTGTTTTCGCCACGCGCATACTTGTCTTTCAATGCCGTCAATTCCACTATGTAATCCGCTATCCATGGAGAATCTTGGATGAACTCCTCTCCATTAATGTAGAGAAGCTTGGGTGGGATATTCTTTTCCGGCAGTTTCTTGTACTCCTTACCAGTAAAGAATATGATATAGTAAATATCCTTTGTCGGGCATGTATCATTGAAATAAATCACTGGACTATCCGTCTTCTTTATTTCAATGTTTAATCCAATCCCGCCCACATTCTGGAAATCTTTGGACTGTTGACTGCCGGCTTCCTCGAAGGTCAGTTCGAGTGATGTAAGTACTTCTCTTATTTTTTCAATAACTACACGCTCACTTACTTGAGTGTTTCCCTTTTCTGTCTTGGTCGATTTGATGAAATCAACATTCACCACATCGCTCAACTTGCTTGTAATACGATTAAATAATGCTCGATGCGCCATTTTTGATTCAATTTACTCTCTATTTTTTCATTAAATTTACTTCAATTTTTATTCGAACTGTTTCATTCATTCATATACGTCTTTTACTAATTCTATACATGTTTCGTCTATTACATCAACTATTACCACTTCTATGTTTGTCGGCACTTTGGCCAGATCTAGGTAGCCAACTACCTCCTTCAATATGTGTAATTTTAATTTGAGATGACGATTATCAACGACGCATTTTCCAGTCCATCGGTCTAATGGCAATATTTCATTTAACGAACTGATTCGCCCTTGAACGCGTTGATATTTAGATTCTCTTTTACCGGGTTTTCCAGACGGACATTTCATACGCCATTCGCACGAGAGAGCATTAATATGGTCTGGGAAACCAGATAACATGGCACATATTTCCCACGCACCTCCTTTTCCATGAGTTGCTTTAGCACCCCCCTTGATTTCTTCATTGTGTTGCCTAAGACGCCTTAATGGATTATTCGTTGAACCATTATAAGTGTTATGCTTAAACTGTTCTAATTTGTTTCTTAAAATATAACAATACCACATATATTGTTATACTTTGATTATAATATTCTATATTTGAACTCGACTGGTTTCCGTAATTAGAATTAGATTTAGATTTAGAGGTATAAAATAGTCTTTACATCATTTACTTCTTTTTGTGAGACTTGGAATGTTTGCGTGCGTGTCTTCGCTTATGGGTTTTATGTGCCTTTCTCTTCTTGGAATGTCTGCGACTTTTATTTGATTTACCACCAACCCACCATGGGCCAGGTGGTTCTTTCTCTTCCATTGGTTCTTGTACTGGTTCTTCTTCTTTGGGTAACCCACCAAGTTTCATGTTATCGGCATCCATATTTGCTTGTTCCTCAGCCAATGAACCCTTTTCAATATCATCATCGGGGGATTCTTCGTCGCCAAAACCACCCTTTCTAGAGCGTGACATTTTTCTAGAATGAGATGCGTGTCTCTTAGGATGTAGATGTCTTTTATTTGTTCTTTTCTTGTGAAAAGTCATTATACATTAACTAAATATTTTTATACGCAAAAACAAGAACTTATTTATGAAATTCTGGCTAAAACCAGTCCAATCGCAATCAATATTAATCCAATATATTGGATCATACTTAGCCTATCATGAAAAAACAATACACTTACTAGTGTAATAAGTATCATATTTCCACCATTCCAAATCGCATTGGCTATCGCCAAATTTTTTACATGAAATAGATACAAATAAAAGAAAATTGCTACTAGACCATACAATAATATACCTAAAAATAGATATTTTTGATATGATGTTGTAACAATAGATGCTGTTTTCAATTCATATTCTGCTATTGCCTCTAAAAATATGAGTGACAATAATATAAATATTTCTGTCAACATTTATATTATCTAAGGATTTTATTTACGATAAACTTTTTAACTAAACATATTTTCAAATTCCTCATCCGTCTCCGGAACATCCTTTCTACAATTGTCTAGGATGAATGCCGCTAGCATGATATTATTTCTATAATAACTATTTCTGCGAGACATTTGCTTCATTTCTTTGATTAAATTTCGACTTTGTGTCATTAAAATGGCGACAGTCTTTTTTAGCTGTTCGATGGTATGGTCTTTTTTATTCGGATCGTCGGATATAGGTAATGTCTTAAACATATTAATCAAATTCTCTAATTTATCAATTTCGTCTTGGTATGTGTTTGATACCTTGGGTCTTAAAATATCTTTTAATACCTTCTCACCAGATTCTTCGTCACTATCACTATCACTCGATGCTTGTACTTGTTGTGGTTGTTTCTTTATATCTACTTTAACTTTATTTCCTTCTACAAATGTCATATTTACATCATATGTATTTTCGTTCACCTTTTGGCTGTTGCTTCCCGTAACAGCAATTGGTGTTGATTGCTTGGGCAACGGAGTAGAAGAAGAAGCTGCTTGTTTTGGCAACGAAGCAGTAGTAGGCATGGAAACTGGTACTGATGTCGCAGTAACAGTTTCGACTGTACATTTCTCCATATGCTTTTGAAGAGACGCAATATTTTTATATACCTTTGAACATTTTGAGCACGGATGAATTACCTTATTGTCTGTCATTTAGATCTATATACCTAGATGTATTTAAATATATTTCTTTACATTATTAAAATGAAGCACGTCGCGTGTGGCATTATGTTCAACGATAAAAATCAAATTTTAATGGGTAAACGCCATTCAAAAGGACCGTATCCTGGAATTTGGGAATTTCCAGGTGGTAAGTTAGAACAAGGAGAAACATTGGAAGAATGTGTTCATCGCGAATGGGACGAAGAGTTGAATCTTTCTATCGTTATCGAAAAAAAACTTGCCACCATTACATCCGTAACAGAAAATAACACTACATGCCATTTTTTCATCGGCAGAATTCTCGATTTGCCTAATCTACAAATGAATGTTCACGAGTCTATCGACTTTTTTTATCCAAATGAAATAAAACAATTGAATCTGTTCAAGGGCGACGACATGATAGCGGATATGATAGAACGACTATGCTCGGGCTAGTGCCTTTTTCTTAGTTCCTTTTTCTATGCGCATTTTACAATTAGTCGTCGCTTATTTTGGGTGCTAGATAAAACCGCATCAAACAGTCATCGTCTATTTCATATTTTAACTGTAGAGGCATGCCTTCTGTTATATGAATCGAGCAATTCGTCGTGACCTTGTGAAACTGACACATTTGCGCAATATATTTAATACCGAACGACGAGTTTATTTCCTTTCCCTCCACAACTGCCAACAAATCTATATCATCGGTAGTAATCACTACATTCATCGTACCTTCACTTGAAGTCGACTCTAATACAACTTGAGTTTCATTACACACGATATTTAATGTTTCATTAAAATTCGCCAGTTCGTCTATCAAATTTTTGAACTTTTTAGAATCCATCTCAATATCCACTTCATAATCCATATCCGGTATATGTAATCTATCTGTATCGATATCCATTAAGGGCATTTTAAGATGTTTATCAAATTCCCCCTTTTCAGCACTAGTAAAATCTATTTGTAAATCTTCATTATTATCACTATGAATATGAATAGATTGCTTATCTGAGCAAATATGGAGAATCTTGTTAAATATAGGAAGAGATAGGCCAAATACTTGAGGCTCGGTTATATCCCAAACATGAAACCAAGATGACTGAAGGATTAACTCATATACGCAAATATGACTATTGTCCATTCCTTGAATATACAATCTATCTTCTTCGATATTAAGAACAATGGCATCCGTAAAGTTCTTTAAATTGTTGAAAATAGTAATAAAGATCTCGCGTTTTTTCTTATCTGTTATTTCAAATCGCATAATAAATAATAATACTGATTACTATTTATTACTTTTTGGTTTATATAATATTATTTGTTAGCTGTTAGTGTTAACTGGGAGACCACAATACATTATGAAAATTGTAAAGTGTTTACTGCTTTATTTTTAGTGCCTTGAAAATGCCTCGTGATAAACGCGACATTTTTTGATAGTCCGGGTGCTATTTTTTGATTCACACCGCTTAATCGTTTGTTTTTTGTATTTATAGGAAACGGATACATACTTTGAGCTGTTGGCATGTTATACTATATCATTATATTTTATTTGCGAGTTTCTAATATTTGATTCGAGTATTTAAAATTGAATTGTTTTTTGATAAATATGTATTACTTATCAAACAAATAGTATATGTGAATAATCACTTACTTGAAAAAACTTGGATTAATAAACTTGGATTAATAGACAATGGACGTATTATACAAATATAGACATACCGATGCTGATGTCGAGGATAGATGTAATGAATGTAGTAAAATGGATGTTCAAAGTGCCTGTAACAAATGTGGAGAGGGAGTTTGTATGTCTAGTACTTGTTGTGAATTGTTTCCATATTACAACAATAGCAATTATACCATATGTAGAAGTTGTACCAATACAATCGACAAAAAATTACAATTATTAATAAACTACAGTGAGTTGAAATTGTTGAAGCAAAAAATTAGCAAAAAAATGGCAAAAAAAATAGAACAGTTGAAAGAACACGACGAATGAAAAATATTGCTGGATGATTTATATAAAAAGGAACATTTGATCGGGTTTTTGTTCTTTTTTTCATAAAAATATAACGGAATATATTATATGGCCTATAGAAATTGTTTTAAAAATCTAAATGATGATTTAAATAGTGGCCAGTACACTAGTAGACAGAAAGCGAGAACTATATTTAAAGCATCTGTTGATTTGGCCAATAATGGTGGTGTCTATCATAAAAAAACAGAATCTGGAAAAAATATGGGTACCTATGTTGGCGATGTAAACATTAGTCGAGATGGGAAAAAATGTTTAATTGGCGCAACTAGCTATGACACTTTATTGTCTGTGACAAATGGTAAATATTTAGAACAACCAGTAACCTTTAATATTCAAGATTCAGAAGATTTGTGGTCTGGTTCTATTTATAAAATGGATTTAAGTGGTCTTGTATCGATCATATCGTATCCAGATGGAAGTGCGAATACATTTTCTTATCCTCCAAATATTCTTGCTAACCAAGCTTATCCAAAATTGATTCCCCCATCAGATCAAGGATTAGTAGTGGACCCGTGTTATAATGTATTTTATCCTACTAATATGGGTGCTGATAGAAGCAATCATGGTGTGTGTTATTTAAATGATGAACGAGCATATGAACAGTATCGCAGACCCATACCTTTAACCGAAACATATGTTAAAAATTATATTAGTTCAAAGAATGGATTTGTTGGAGACTATTATTATCCTATGCCGTTTACATTTGACTGTTGTAATAACCATGTAGCGAGTATTACGGAAACAACTGGATTAACAACATTCACTCTTACAGATGGAACAAGACAAACTAGAGCTGCTACATTGGGAACTCTTACCGTACCGAGTAGCATACCTATAAATAACATCGTATCGGTATCGGTAGGGACTGATGTCACTAGCATTGGAGATTATGCGTTCTACGGTGCGACAAGTTTGACCTCCATCACCATTCCATCGGGTGTTACCAGCATTGGAACTAGTGCGTTCCAAGGTGCGTCAAGTTTGACCTCCGTTATCATTCCAACAAGTGTAACCAGTATAGGATTAAACGCGTTGCTATATTCAGTTCCAGCAACTCTTACAACTACAACATTATCAAACTTTTCAGTTCCAACCAAAACTGTTGGAGATAGTCCATTTCAAATAACTGCTCCTACTTCAAATAGTAATGGTGCGTTTACTTACAGTTCTTCTAATACAGCAGTAGCAACTGTTGCTGGAACGACCATAACGATTGTTGGTAGCGGAAGTTCAACCATCACGGCAAGTCAAGCAGCAACAGCAAATTATACTTCAAAAACAATAACAGCAACATTGGTGGTAAATACAGCAACTCTTACAACAACAACATTATCAAACTTTTCAGTTCCAACCAAAACATTTGGGGATAGTTCATTTCAAATAACTGCTCCTACTTCAAATAGTAATGGTGCGTTTACTTACAGTTCTTCTAATACAGCAGTAGCAACTGTATCTGGAACAACCATAACGATTGTTGGTAGCGGAAGTTCAATCATCACGGCAACTCAAGCAGCAACAGCAAATTATACTTCAAAAACAATAACAGCAACATTGGTGGTAAATACAGCAACACCAGTATTATCAAACTTTTCAGTTCCAACCAAAACATTTGGAGAAAGTCCTTTTACAATTACTCAACCGACTTCAAATAATAGTACTGGTGCGTTTACTTACAGTTCTTCTAATACAGCAGTAGCAACTGTATCTGGAACCACCGTAACGATTGTTGGTGCTGGAAGTTCAATCATCGTGGCAACTCAAGCAGCAACAGCAAATTATACTTCAAGAACAATAACAGCAACATTGGTGGTAAATACAGCAACAACGTCAACATTCACTCTTACAGATGGAACAAGACAAACTACAGCTGCTACATTGGGAACTCTCACCGTACCGAGTAGCATACCTATAAGTAACATCGTATCGGTATCGGTAGGGACTGATGTAACCAGTATTGGAGATTATGCGTTCTACAGTGCGTCAAGTTTGACCGCCATCACCATTCCATCGGGTGTTACCAGTATTGGAGATTATGCGTTCTACAGTGCGTCAAGTTTGACCTCCGTTATCATTCCAACAAGTGTAACCAGCATTGGAGATACTGCGTTCCAATATTCTGGACTAACAAGTGTTATTTTTGAAAGTTCAAGTAATCTTTCGACGCTTAATGTTAGCATTGGCAGTAACCCAACCTTTTTTGGCTCGGGAGCTGTCACTGTATCAACGGGTCCCAATAATCCACCAGTAATGACAAATTTTAATATTGATTATACATTTCCAAACATAATATATGACGTTGATCTTAAAACCTACACAAGTGATGACAGTGATTTAAATAATGTTTCTTATACGATTCTACCAACGGCATATTGTAACATTTGGTATAGAGACACACTCGGTGATTCTTGGACTGGTAATACGGCGCAAATAAAAATACGTAATTCGTCTGGAGAAAGTATAATTAAAATATTAGGACCTTCTGCTAGTGATAAAAACAAATGGTTGTCTATATCCATTCCATTGATAAGTGAATCATATTCAGTTATACTCACTATAGGTGGTTGGCCGATTGAGTGTCAAATGTTTATAGCCAAAGATAGCTATGTTTGGAATACAAATAATGGCAATCCACCAATTGCTGATGGAGTAAATGTTTTTTATTCAAAATCGGGCTTTTCAAATACAACCGAACAATTTACAATTAGTAATTCAAACGTTGAACAACCGAATGGATTAACTATTAGTGGTTCTAATTTAACATTAAATTCTAATGTATTTAAACAAAATTCGTTTAAAATTAAAGCTACGAACTATGGACTAACATCTAACATAGCCAATGTTACGTGGAATGGACCCATCTTCTAATATCGTATCGTATAATAAACGATGATTGATATGTATTTTATGTGTGAATAAAAATGACAACACTAACTATGTCCCGTATTATAATCGTATATTATGTAAATATGATTATAATGTGCTTAATACTGATACAATGATGTCGCTGAGAGAGTAAACGACCAATTATTACCGTTTAAATTGACTGTATATCCTTGATCGTCTACCAAACGAACACGAAACCGTTCCAAATCTACTGGTCCAAAATACACTCGCTCCGCGTCATCTAAATTAAAATCGTCGATTAACATTTTTCCAGGAACTAACGTATTAACTCCGCGCAACGGAAGAAGTGCCAACACATTTGTATTCGTGGGAGCCGTTAAACGATTACGCTGTGTTTGAGCCCTAGATTGTGTGGTTGAATTGAGTGTGAATAATTGTGCTTGTGTAAGTCGTCTAGGTGCGTTTTGAACATATACTGGGATGTTTTGACTAGACGATGGAACGGTTGTACATCCAGCTACGGCCAAATCCGCATTCCAGTAATTGGGAATCTCCACATACTTCTGTGTTGGTGTAATACCTACAAGTCCTTTGTTCAAGTGATTTTGCTGATAATCATCGAGCACAAGTAAAAAATATTTCGAACCAAATACATCCATAAATGCTTCTGATACGATTTTACCCCCACTTGCGCTTATGACATATATCATTTCTCCATATAACGGATCCGTACTTGGTACAGTTGTATTACCACGATATCCCAATACCCATCCTAAGTTGTTATTAAATTTCGGCGTTGTTTTACAGTTCTGATCACATACTAATTGTCCAGTGGGATCATAAAATGTTATCTTAATTGATGTACTGTTATTGTTTATTATAGTTGTTTTTCCGCTAATCGGATTATACGATATATCAACATTTGATATAGCAGCATTAATACTCGTTTGAATCTCTTGAATCAATTGAACTTGCGTGTAATTCCCAGAAGATATGTCGATACAATAATTAATATTTGAGCTATCTGTAATATAAAAGAAGCTGTTGCTGCGCCATTCAGCGTCGATGAGATACCATGTATACGGTAATTGGTAAGCTGTAACAGCAATACTGATCGCATTACGAATCGGATCGCTCAAATCAAGTGTATAATTAGTCGGTGATGTAGGGCCATCTGGGTCTGGGTTAAACGGAGTGATATTTTCCCTATATTGACTATCTATACTGACCAATCGCGATGTGGTATTTTTTAGATTCGGATTAAGTTGGTCTTGAGCGACCGGGACTTGGTATTCATTGTTTATTCCTAATTGATTTCGATTCATAACAAAATTACCGTCCTGTTTAAATATTTGAACTTGTTGTTTTCTATCCGTTATTTTATTTGCTTGATTCGCATTTGGCTGGGCAACATTTTGATTCTGCCATAAGTTTCCTAATTGAGTAGATTCATCTTGTTGAATATTGTCGTTTTCTTCGTAATCAATATCTTCCAGTAACTGATTTTGAACTTGTTGAAAAAAATTGGCTAAATCATAGTTTTTTTCATTGGTATATTTACTAATTAGTGGTGTAGACGTATTTATAATATCGTCGTATGTGATTTGTGCGTTGTCTGTCAAATTTAATAATTCCAATAAATCATCTTGACTATAATTACCTACATTTAAATCAATATTGTCGCCACTATCCATATTATACTTATATACTATGGATAATTAGTTTTAATTATATATATTTATTAAATATTTGTGTGAATACTTGAACAAAATCGAATTCAAACTTATTATGTAATATCCAATCTGGTAATTCTGTAATACCTTGTGCTCGTTTACAGTGGCGTTCTCCTTTGAATAGAAGTTGTTCTAACACGCTAATTACCCGTTTATTATATTCATCGGATATGGCTTCGACTGTTATGCGTTTGTTTCCCTTGTATATATAACGATTATAATCCATATCGTCATATATTCTGTACGGTTTATCTAGTATATTTTTGTTTATTATCAAGCCAATCCCTTCAATCTTATTCGTTGTGTTATTCATCTCTATCACATATACATTGCTTTCTAATGGGATTGTTTCTTTTATTTTCATCGGTGTTCCATATAAACAACCGGTATGACCGATTTTACTTTTGTAATTGACGTTTTGCTCGTATGTTTTATCGTTAAACCGTGTTGTTGCGATTGTTTTATTTGAGATGGACATGAATGATGGACCTAAATGCGGATGCTGATGTTGATTCGAAAGTTTAATTTCAGTTAATTTTAAATGTTGATGTGTTACTCTAGTTACCCATTTTTATTTTCAATTTTTTGTGAAATGTCTCATCTTTAATCTGAAATATAATATTGCGAATGCGATGATAAAATGTATTAATACTATATATTGTGTACCGTTATATCTCGTGTCTTCAGTTATTGGATAGCCACACATTACTAAATAAGGATCTATGATATTTATAAAGTTATCACTATTCAATTTATATTCCACATTAGAAACAAAACATCCTTTTAAATACATGAATAAACACCAAGAACATATAGATAAAACCAATGTAAATAGACCTAGCCATAATGGGCCACATAAATATATTAAACAGGCATATATTGGAACTGTAAAATGAAATGATTTTATTACAAATGCCCATATATGATTATATTGACCAGTTGGATCATTTATATTTTGATAAAAATAATTGGCCAGATCTTTTCTACAATTTCTTCTATATGAATCTTCAAAGTATTTATCCATTATATTTATTTGTTACTATTTTTTATTCAATGTAACCTATTATTTGTTGCCATATTCATTGTAATATTCAATATTGGCATATTCGTAGCCCTTGTCGTATTCGTAGTGCCTTTTTCTTAGTTCCTTTTTTTAAGCGAATTTGTAAAGGTTTCTCGCACTTCTATAATGTCCTCTTTGTATGTGACGCCATTCCATATTCCATCGGTTTTAAATAATTCTAATTCTAGTTTTCCTTGTCCGATGAGAGAATTTAAAAAATTGGGCAACATGGCTTCGACCGTCGTATTGTCTTTGTTTGTTTCTTTAAATTCTTGTAATTCGTGTGCCATACTTGATAGCACAGATGGCTGTAGTAGTAATAAATTTACACTCACATATTGATTTTCTAGCTCAGTTGGAGTATAATTACCCTTTTCTATATTTAATCTCTCTTGAAGTTCAATTACATTTCCATCCGTGTTAACAGATATAAACCCTCGATTTGCCTTTTTATTGTCTTGTAGTGTCGTGCCTAATTTGAATCCAATGATATAATTTCGCGTTAGATCACATTGCTCACTGATCATTTCGAATGTCTTTGAATCATATAAATCGTCGCTATTTAACAGTAAAAATGGTGAGTCTATGAACTCTGATGCTGACGATACTGCGTCTGCGGTTCCCCATGGCTTTGTGCGAAAAGGTGGTATTTCTTGAATATTATATGTTATTTTACTAGATATTTCATACTTGTGTGTTACTCTATAAACCTCCTCCATTATTTTATCCTTGTTTTCGGCGTTCACTGTCAAATGAATATGAACGATATGTATAGTTCCAAGCATTTGACATATTGACATTTCAAATAGACTTTCATCGTTTGGACCTATTTTACTAAGCATTTTTGGTTCACCGCCAAATCTGGATGATTTACCTCCGGCTATAAATAGTAATGTTAAATCGGTGGTCATTATATAACATGATAGCATTAATTTAATTAGTTTTAAAAGCAAATAATAAACTAAATAATCCGATATATTGATTATTCAAAAAACTTGTATTTAATGTTATAATATCTCTCTATGTATTTCTTTTCATTCTCTTCTATACCTATTAATTTGTAAATGTCTATTGATTTTGTATCATACATTGTTACTGCTTCTGGTATTTTCGAAAAGTCTGGAATATACTCAAACACATACTTTTCTAAATAGCGCATCCTATATCTAGTAGTCTCAAATAGAAATAAAATCAATTCGGTCGAGAGAAATTCCTTGATTAATTCCAATTCTTTGATCGGTTTATTATTTATTATATAATTATCTCTCGTTGATATTCCATATAATCCTTCTTTATCTACATAAGGAAACCCATACATTTTATGTGCCATTATTATTTTTGGTTCTCCATGAAAGGCAAGTTCTTCATTACTGTATTTGAATTGTAACTCCGGTCGTTTACTAATCTTATTTAAAGTCGTAGTATTTACATTTTGAAATGGATAAGCGAGAGAAATGGAGTCATTTAATATAGCACCCTTAGGTGGCATATTCGTCTTTATTACATTTAATTTACCGTATTTCTCTCTTAAAACCAAGAACTTGTTCACTATGGAAGCAAAACACAGTGGTATGGGTATCTCTTTCTTCAAATTAAAACGGATGTAGTTGTTATTTAATTCATCGAATAATTCAATTTGTCTAGTGTTGGGATTGTGTTGCGTATTTTCATGATTTTCACTCTTTGTTAGTAAAAAATAACAGATGGGTGTTTGAACATGATAGTTGAATAGTTTGTTTACTTCACTCGAGTCAAGGGTATGTAATCGTTCAATTTGGTGTTTTAATAACACGTCATACATACCAGCCTTGTCTGGTTTCATCCATATAGATGGAATAAGTACATTCATCTTACCACCGCTTTTCAATAGAGAGATATTCTGCTTAATAAAACCGGTCCAAATCGTATTTCCATCCTCTTTTTTACTCGCATTATTTTTCGTAGGTACTTTCTTCACACCATCACAATTATAAGGCGGGTTACCAATAATATAATCAAATCGTAGGTCGGTAACCCATTGAATATAGTTGTCCTCGATAATATTCGCATTCGGTCCAAATGTCGATCTTAATGCGAAAATATTATCCGAATTTATTTCTACCATGTAAATCATATTGCGTATTATATGTTCTTTTCTCTCTACTTCATTTGGAATGATAGGTTCGAGAGCTTTAAATAAAATGATAAACAAACATATACTGTAGTTTCCATGTCCGGCTCCAGCATCCAACCATTTCAAATTCTTGTTTTTAAAATCTTCTTCTGGTATGATGGATAACATTTTATAAATGAAACTATAAGGCGTATTTACTTCACCATATAAGTTTTTCAAATGTTCATTGTATTCCAAATATTCGGGCAGTTCTTGGCCTAAATCATTGTGATGATTAGTATTAGCATCCGTATGTTCGTTTGTATTTAAAGTAATATTTAGAATCGACATTACTATTACTTTAAATTATTTATTCATTGATTTATCTTATTAGGGCGTTTATCTTATTAGAGCGTCTATATTATTTGATCGTTTATCTTATTATATTATTTCCTTCTGCGCGTTTTATTTCGCTTTTCACGATGTCGTCTGGTTTGTTCCTTATTTTTCATTTTTCCAGTAATTTCCTTTTCTTGCTTAATAATCATATCCACTATATGTTGATAAAAGCTACGGAATTCCTTCTTTTCCTTTTTCAATTCATCATAAGAGAACCACCTTATTTTAGATTTTTCTAGCAAACCATTATCCTTCTTATGTTTTACATGTGGCAAATATCGACAAAAAAATTCATAGTTGTTTTTATAGTACATGGGTAGATTCTCATCATAATCCATTTTAAATATATAAGTAGTATACTCCTTGAATTTTATAGTCGCTATTTTATTCTTTTTAACACGCACTCTTAATTGATCTGCTGACCCGAGAAATCCATTTATCTCCTCCGAACCTTCTCTTAAAGCTGTGTCAAATTGGGTTTCGCCTTTTTCGTGTCCACCACCAAAATCAGCCCAACCGGGTGTATCGTCTAATTCATTCTCCTTGCCAAATAAAAAATAAACCTTATCATTTTTTATTGCCACTGGTAATATGCCGCCGCCCATTACTATAAGGTTATATTTTATTTTGTTTTCAATTTTTTGTTTCGTTAGTTTTTTCAATTTTTGTTTCGCTATTTGTTTCAATTTTTGTTTCGTATTTTACGCGTTGTCACAGTAGTTTGCCGTCATCCATATCTTGGCAGTCTTTTTGTTTAATGGAACGAATGTTGTCTTATCATAGTCATTATCCTCAATATAGTCGTGATAAGTCGTATGGTCAATTTCAGAACCAATTCGAGCCAATTTGTGAGGTTGATTTAGTTCAGTATCGTAATACTCATATTTACTATTATCAACTAACTGTGGATATTGATTCGTAGCTGAGTAGTTATTTGGACTCACTACATATGGACGAACTACTGCCGTATTGTATGTAGTCGGTAATTCAGAATCACCATCTACTTGTAATTCACTGAGAGTCATGGGTGACATATTCGGCGAAGACATATTTTCATTCACAGAATCAGACTGATCGATCGGTCCAGTTTCAATATCCGTATCCCAATCACATTCGCGTCTATATTTCACCGGAATGTATTCACGCTGATATAGTTCTTCGTAAATACACGACAGCTGATCTTCCAAATTTGTAATTCGTTCCAGCCATTGAGTTGGCGTTTTAAGAATATCTAACGGTTTGTTACTAATAGGTTCGGATACACGCGATTGATTTGGTAGGACGATCCAATACCAAGGATCATCATATACAACCTTGGCATCTACATTTGGATTTTCAATATCCTCTCGCAATTTTATAGCAGCAGAACTATAGATGTTCCATTGACTAAAATGAATAAATGCCATTTTATACGAGCTTCCATCTCGACTTGTCTTCCAAACAATATCCATATGGTCTACCTTTCCAATCTTCAATCTTTCAAACGTTCCAACAATCTTTTTGTTAGGAATATTTTCAAAGATGCGAGGAATACAGATAGAATAGGATGACATATTTGATATAGTCGGACGACAATATTACTTTGATATAAGTAAAGGCTGTAAGTATTAGAACTTCAATTTTTTTATTAAGAGAAAAAATTGAAGATGATTTTGTTTTTTGATTTTATTTTACATATTTAATTTAGAATGGATTTTCAATTCAAAAAACGCAGAACTGGAAAGGATAAGGAGCGTCGTACTAGGGAGTTATACGGAACTCATACCGCCAAGCATGTTCGTATTCAAGAACAGTGCCAAGAAAATCATTTAAAAAATATACAAGCAGACCGTGCTAACAAGAATAAAGTTGAAAAGGGCAATAAAGATAATAGAAAAATATAAATCTACAAAAAAAAAGATGAGCCGCGTGTACTGTTTCTAACGGGCGCAGCCCGTCTCTTTTGCGCAAGACTTGAAATCTCCGTTCTAACCTCATCTGAAATCTCCGTATTAATTTGTCTAGAAGCGGGTTCATTTCTTTTTTCCAATCTCGCAATTCTAGCCATATTTTGCTGCTCAATCAACTTCTTGTGCTGTCTTTTCTCATAACGAATCTCTCTATCGGTTTGCGTATATAGACTAGGTGCCATTTGTATAAATTGGTAACATGCCTTTAAATATATTTATAATATTTATAAGAAGTAATATTATAAATGTATGTCGTAAATTTATCTACATAGTCAGTAACAATATTTTACACAGCATAATTATCGATATTTAAGAATACATACATTCAAACATTAGTGAACAAGACCAATCCATATTATTCAAGTTTATGATCCTACCATATTCATCGTACAATGTAATCCTCATTTTTTCTATATTGACTGGACCAAAATAATTTCTGCTTCGGTTAATTTGCGACGACAATCCATCCGTCTCAGTCGTTTGATATACTCCTTTCGAATTCACTACATTTGACAAATTAATTCTAGCCAAAATATTTCGGTTATTTATAGAATCGCTATATGCCGAAACAAAGTAATTATTTACATTGTTATTATAATCATCAATCGCTATAAACATATATTGTGGACCCTTTATATAACAGAGCCCTTCTGATACAATTGACGCCGGTAATATAATATTACTGCCAACAACTGATCCAGGACCGCTTTCATATACATTCATTCTATATCCTAATTCCCATCCTAAAAAAAATGGTAATGGTTGATTTAAAATGGTACTGCCATTGCTATCTACACCGAATACAATCTGGTATGATAATTTGCCGCTACTAACTAATGTTGCCAAATTAACAGCAGATATACCGGATACATCAAGCGCAAAGACACTTCTTCCGCTCGTAGAATCGACAGTATATCGTAAGTTAAAAGATAGATCGGATTGAATTGTAACACCATTATATGGGGACGCAGCCGGTGTAATCGCGACAGAAGATAACAACGCACCATTCATAACCGATTCTATTAGAGAACCACCTGAACCATTCGCAACATTATTATTATATGTTTGATAATTGCCATCCGGAATTTTGACAAGAGCACTATTTTGAAATACTCCACCAGAACTATCCCAATTTACTACAAATACGTTATTTCCTAATGATTGACTAACCGCATAAAATGTCAATGGTATCTCAACAGCTGCTAAACGCATGCTAATCACCTTTTCAAATTTATAGGGCAATGTTAATTTTTGGTCGGCAGATGATGATTGATAATAATTAGGTCTAAATTTGGAATCAATATTTAATGCTCGTGATATAGTTCGATAATTAATCGGATTTATTATTCCAGGCGGAGCGCCACCAACGCTACCAATATTTAAACCATCGGTTGTTTTGGCATTGTATGCCTCTTTCATGTCTTGCTCCCGTTTGATTATGAAATGATCACCAACCTCATTCACCGTATTTTTTAATTCATTAAACTTATCAGCCTTTGTGTTACTTAATTTAATACCATTTGATATTATTTTTGACAATCGGTCTGATGCTATATCTAAAAAATTAGTTATTTTCGATTTCATTTCGCCGTTGACTGAATTATCAGCCACTAATTTTACATATAAATCATTCCTTTTTATAATAATGTCATCGTGTTGGTATGGGTATGTTAATGCCAATATGTCTTCTAATTCACGATCACTATAATCATTGACATTTAAAAGGAATGAGTCCATATATAATCTTACAAGTTTTTTTTTAAATTGGAATAACTAAAAATATGTTAGAAACTATCATATTTTTACGATTTTACGATTTTACGATTTTACGATATAAATATTTCTTCTAAATGGGTAATCTTATTTACAATTTGCTTCATTATAGTATATCAATATAACTCATATTTTCAGATTTTAATACAAAGACATATTAAAGTCGTCACTCCGAACATATAGTTGTTCACTATGATTTATATAATTATACATCATGATGCTTAGTGGTTTCTGGCCCCGCCTCAGCTACGGGGACATGGCCTTCCTCTTGCCGCGAAAGTATCATTCATATTAAATCTAGATGTATTTGGTCTAGCTCGTGTTCTAGTTATGATTGAGCTGGTGGATTGCGCAACTGGTTGCGTAGTAGGTTGCGTAGTAGGTTGCGCACTCGCAACTACTGGTTGTGTAACTTGTCTTGTTCTTGCTCCTCCTCTAAAATGAGATCTAGGATGCGATTGATTCGATACAAAATACATACCCATTTTTAACGGCATTTATATAATACATACATATATTGATTTTTGTGTATTATAAAATTGTATACAACTTATGTAAAACACAAACACGACCTAGAGTTTGCGATTCCATATGACTTTGTTTTGTTTCCTTGAACGGGTGTCAATCCAGTGGCATTTTGTGTTCTTAAAGGTCCCTTTCCCTTCAATCGAGCTAAATATCTGGCATAGCTTCCATGCTTCATATCGACACCCTTTCCACCAGGTGCTTGTGACCCAGGTCTATCACGTGTTAGCGATGTGCGTGTAGAATTTCCACGAGAAGGAACCACCGCAAAATTAGTAAGTAGCGAGTTGGCTGGTAAGGCACGATCACTCATTTGATTCCAGTTCACTCCACTATATTGTGCGCTAGGGCGTTCATATACTTCTAATGACACTACGTTCATTAAATATTCAGACGCGGGCACACGCACTGTATTCCATATTCGCTTTTGTTCAATTTCGAGGTAAGAGCCGGAAGGATCGCAATATCCACAGCTAGAATTACTACATCCTTTACATTGAACTATATTATATACGATTCCTCCATTACAACTACAATCGTTAACAGAACTCATAATTATATACTATATTTATAATAAAATTGACAGTTATTTAATAAATAAAAATAAAGGTATCAACTCTAAAAAATGGCGTCTAAACATATAATTAATTGTCCGTGTTGTTTTAAAATATTCAAGAAGGCTGGTTGTTACGAAAAGCATATATTTACATGCCAACGAACGAATGAAGAAGATAAAACACCTTCTGTAAAACAATTATACGAAATGATTACAGTATTAACTGAAAAATACAATACGGTTCAAAGCGAATTGGATAGTTTGAAACGACAAATTTGTACCAAAAATAAAAAACTGGATGTACTTGCCTGGTTAAATGAACAAACAAAACCGAATACAAATTGGAATGCGGTCATGGAAAACATGGAAATAACAGTCGACGATTTACAGCTGATTTTCAAGAATGGTTTTATTGATGGATCGTTCGAAATATTAAACAATTATTTACAACGTGATGGAAATCGCGATGTGATTAAATGTTTTGAACAAAAAAACAATGTCATATATGTGTTTGATAACGAGTGGAAAGAATTACAACTGGATGCGTTCAAGACGATGTTTAATGTAATTTATAAAGAAATGTTGGCTATGTTTGATGTATATAAAACTGAAAATGAAACGCGATTGAATGATGACCAATTTCAAATAGAATATTCTGATAACTTTATGAAATTGTTATGCGTAAATATACCATTTGAAAATAAGTGTACTCGCATTAAAAATAAGATATACGCAGAGTTAAAGGAAAGCTTCAAAACGATTACAGAGATGGAGATTTGAAATTTGAAATGAGAAACGGTCTAAAAATTTTACCAAAAAACCCAACTCATAAAAAAATTGAAGTTTTTTTTCCAAATAAGTAATTCACATACTTAACAAGTAACAAGCAAAAGCTAAAATTTCAAAGATGTTCTCCTACACCGCTTTCATTCCTCGCGTATTCTCCAATATCAAGGAGTCGCGTATCATAAATACATTTGATGCTCTTCAGATTGGTAGCGTCGAACATGTTGATTTGGTTGCCAAGACCAATGCGAAAGGCGAGTCATACAATATGGCATTTGTTCATTTCGCAATGATATACAATACGCCCGCTGCTGAGAACTTTCGTCGTGAATTAGAAGGTCCCGAGAAGAAGACCAAGGTTGCCTATGACGAGCCATGGTTTTGGAATGTTCTCCCATTCGAAGAGAAGGAGAAGAAGGTGATCGAGAAGAAGGAGGCGATCGAGCATGCTATCCCACAACCACCACTACTACCACCATCGCATCATCACATGATGAACAATATGGTGCCAGTGTGGATAATGTCGCCATATGGTCCAGTCTTACAATGGGGATATCCGCAAGAGATGCCTCCTCAACAACAGCAACAGCCAGCTGTAAGACGAATGGTGCCTCATCAAGTTGCGTACGGAAATCGCACAAACGCGCATCGCAATCAGCCTCGCAAGAGAATTAATGCGCCGCGCCTAGAACGCCGCGAAGCGACATATGCCAGAGAGTATGTCAATGTTAGCGTTAATGGCGATTCTGACAAGGAGGAGGGAGAAGAGGAGGAATGAACTGAAACAGTCATTCAAAAATCAAATAAATATTAGTAAGTATTAGAATTAAGGTATTGGTTGTAATTTATAAAAAAATAAAAAGAGGTTTAACCCTTTTTTATTTTTTCATCATTAAATATTTATTCGATTACACCTTTTCACATTTCAAATGCCGATTATTATATATTTGTTTTATTATTTCATCAGCCACTTTTTCACCATAACTTTCAATGATTTTTACCATTTTTTGTATTTCTGTTTCAGCATTATTTACTTTATTACTATGAACTCCGTCACAATTCCTTCCACATTTATCGCAGTATTCTGTTTCCATATTATAATAAATTATAACCTTATAATTTTTATATTGTTTTTCTATACATAATTCGGCATCTGAAATGTAAAAAGGTGTAAAATGTTTTATTTGTTAAAGTGTTTGGCTTTGATTGTGTTTATACAACGGGATAAGATGGTTGCATCGCAATACCACATACTCCGGGGTCGTTAGTACTGTCACTGCGACCAATCTTAATGTAACCATTCTCTCCCCAAGAAGTTCCCCAGCTGTTCTTTACTAACCAATACTCAGTTCCAGATTCCTCACCATATCCAGCAATAAGAACACCGTGGTCCAAATTTGTACCACACGCGTCACCAGTAAGAACTCCGCTCTTATAAAGTTGGAATGCCTTGGTATCCGCCTCAATCGCAATTGAAACTGGACCTTTAGATACGGCTTCCTTCAAGGCAACTTGGTTATTCTTGGTAACATCGACACACCCAGAAATCGTGACAACTGCCTCACACTTTTGGCAATCACCACCCTTGGCCGTGTAAGGATAAGCACTTTCCAAACACATGCCATTATCCTTGGCATACTGGAACGCATCATCCATTAATCCTCCATTACATCCGTGATTTCCATACGACTTGGAACAATCAACCAATTGTTGCTCGGATAGACTAACAAGAGTTCCCTTGGAAATAGCCCAAGCACCCTCCATTGCGCCAGTTGCGCTAAATGACCAACACGAACCACACTGTCCTTGATCCTTCACGGGGGTGACTGCGCCATGACTACGCCAATCATAACTAGATGGGACTGTGTTACCAGACGACTTGAAACTGGCACATTCGCTAGAAACTGGACGACCCTTTCTAATTCCGTTAAAACTGGCAAACTCGTAATCGGTTAAATCCGCGAATGGGGTTACTCCAAGTGTGTACGAATGCGTCTGGGCATTATGATCACGAATGAAGTCGAGATTATTTCTGAAAATCTCAAACCTCTTCTCGAACTCTACAAGACTGGAATATGACTTATCAAATCGAGAAATAAACTGCTGGAAACTGGTCCAATGATGCTCAGTAGCATTAAAGGCGGTTACCGCACTCGACAAACATAAGGTAGCAATAATAGTGATGAACTGCATTATTATATACATATACAGAGGTTTTGTTTTTATATTGTTTCATAAATAGTTTACTACATAATAAGTAATATAATTATTTATTATGTATGCTGGGCCTACCTACATGAAGGCACTATTTTATTTTATTTTATTTTATATAGAGAATGCCAATTGGAATTTATCCTTGAATTCTTCTACTGTATAAATGGGAATATTTTTTTGTCGAGCAGCATCTAATTTACCAGTAGTATCGTCTTTATTTTTTACGACGACCGCAAATGTATTCTTGCTAACCGCGGACGTCTCCTTGGCACCAATTGCTTTTAATTCGTCGCTTAAGCCCTTGTTTCGAAATCCGGTTATAATAATCGATTTATCATATAATGGATTCGATACATCTTTGGGTTCTCCTTCTTGCTGCGTTACAGCATCACTGAGCTTGTATTCTAATTTGGCAAGTTTGATAAACTCCATAAATTTGGGAATACCGTTTACAAATCGTTCTGCTGTTTTTTGTTCCACGCCACGAATCGATTTAACGAGTGCCATTTTTTCTTGTTCTGGTAAGGCAGATGTTAATATATCTGGGTACATTGCCAATATAGGTTCTATACGCCTTTCACCAAAACCTCTTCCAAATATATTGGTCACTGCCATTAGTGTCGGCAAAGACGCCTTGCGTATATTATTGTGAATCGAATTATATACTTTTTCAGCCATTTTCTGTTTAAATCCGTCCACCTTTAAAAAATCAGCTTCGCTCATTGCGATTATTTGCGGAACAGTATTATAACCGGTGCTGATTATTTTCTTCACATTACCGGCTCCTAATCCGTCTACTTCTAATCCCTTGAAGAATCCGGTTATATTTTTCTCTATAACGGTTTCATCTTGATCCGCATCTTCCATTATAATATCGATATGTGTATCATTCCACCTATAGGCTACATCTGGCATCTTCGCGGTTGCTGCTGGTTCAATGACATCCATTATATGTGGAATCACATCTCCACTTCGCACTAATTTTACTAATGCTCCAATACCCAATTTATGTTCTTCTACAAATGCCGCATTAAACGCGGTAGCATATTCGATCTTTGCTCCACCTAGTACAACCGGTTCAATTTGAATGCGTGGTTTCAAGTAGCCATCTTTACTGGGCGACCACAATACATTTAATACTTTTGCTTCTGCGATTTGATCAGATAATACCATCTTAAACGCAAACCCATGCTCTGGGTTTTTATCGGTGCGACTATAAATCTTATCATCTGATACAATAACTCCATCAATAGTATATTGATAATTTTCTCTCCAATCAACTAGAATTTGTGATAATAAATTATTATCAATATCATCTCTTACTTCATTTATAACTGTATCTACGCTAGCATTTTCTAATAAATTCATTTGTTCGCTTGGTTTTAATGACGGTACAATGACCTCGTACGCCACAAAATCAACGTCCTTAAATTTGGCTGGTTCAATCTTTTTCTGGTTAACTATTCCGGATACCAAATTTCTGGAATTCGAAAATTCGTTCTTGTATTTGGTTACAAATGTGCTCTTCTTCATGATTAATTCACCTCGTATCGTAATATTTGGTGTAGTTGGTAAGCGGAGATACGGTATTAGATGTGATATGTCTTGTCCGACTGATCCATTGCCTCGCGTATATAATTTCTTTTCACCATTTTCAGTTGAGTACATTGCGCTAATACCATCTAATTTTGCGGATAGAACATATGGGCCCGAATATTTTACCTTCCATTTAGGTAAGGCATTTGTGTCTGGTTTGATTTTATCCATAGAAGGCATATTATAGGGCAATCTCACTTTATTTTTATCTTGAATCGGCGCTCCTATTTGCTGAAGAACTGTGTTTTTGGGGTATTTTATTTCCATGTATTCTTTTATAATATCGAATTGGTTATCTGTCATTAATACATTATTTGAATCATTGTAGTATGCTTTTTGTGCCTCATCTAATATCGTTGCTATTTGTTTTTCATTAAATAATATTAAAGCATCAATGCCATTTTTTTTAAATTCCGCAATGTGTGCCATGTATGTGTCTTTGTCTTGGTCTGCCGACGGCGGCTTTGTCTGCCGACGGCTAACTTGGTCTGGTGATGGTGGTTTGACTGTGTCTGCCGACGGCTTTACTAGTGGTGATGGTGGTTTGACTGTGTCTGCCGACGGCTCTTTGTACCCCGACATCGGCTTAGAAGGAGAAGCTATCGGTCCCTTTTTATCCAATAGTTCAACGGATTTATATCCTTCCCTCATTTTCGGTTCTTTATATTTCATTCCAAGAAATTCGAATATAGATTGTTCTGTCGGAAAATGTACATCAACTGCCTCACCCTTCTTTCCACCCTCCATCTTAGACAACCCATGTTCATTTAATGTGTAGCCCAAATCTAACGCTCGTTGTCTCATTACGGTATTGAAGGCTTTTGACCCAGTAAAGTATAAAGTGGCAAATGCGTATTCTTTCGGATCCGTATACAGAAAATCGATTCTACGAGGAATAGAATTCGGCATTTGTCCAATCGTCAAACTCTTCGTTTTACCTCTTGTCAACACTTCGATGATAACTTTATTCGCAATCAGTTTATCCAAAAATAAATTAAACACCGCAATGTTATTTTGATCGTTTGTTATTATAACATCAATATCTCCCGAGTTTTTCGCTTCTCGTCTGTAGCTTCCAACAATCTCATATTTGCTACTCGCTGGCGCAACTTCTCGGAATATTGTATCAAACATTTTATCAAAGTTGTCGATTTCATCTCTTGGAATACGTTTTTGTAATGGCTCATAATATTTGAGACCTATTTTTTGCGTCTCATTTAAAACAGACTGCTTTTCCCTCAGTTGTTCTATAGTAGTAATTCCACCCTCTATTAATTGTGCCGCCTTTTTAGGTCCGACACCATAGATTTGAGTAAATAAATTAAGCGGGTTTTGTCTTTCTCGTTCTAATATGCGCAATGTTCCAGTCTTTTGAAATTCTTCTAATTTTGCCATGATTGTTTTGCCAATCGCGGGTTTACCTTCTAATTGTTTAACATCGGTAATATCACTCGGAAAATACATGATTGTTTCTGCCGCCTTTTTATATGCTCGTGATTTGAATGGCTCTCCTTGTCGTATCATAATATCGGCCAATTCATCCATTATATCAATTAATTCATTATTCATTACTTTACCTTTTGGTAAAATCTTTAAATCAGTTGATTTCTCTATTTTAGTGGGCGATTTAGATTGTACACGTTCCATCTGGGCTACTAATGGGGACTTGCTCTTACTCTTAGACTTGCTCTTACTCTTAGACTTGCTCTTAGATGGAAATTTATCAACTATTTTCAATTTTCGAGTCTTGGCTAGTGCCTTTTTCTTAGTTCCTTTTTTTAAGTCCTCTGGCGATTTAGATCTACTCTTTGGATTAGCAGATGGTATGATTTTGGATTTTTTCAATGATGTATTCCTTGAATTATTTGTTGAATTATTCCTTGAATTATTTGTTGAATTATTTGTTGGCGTATTTATTACTGGTTCTTTTTGATCAGTACAATATCCATATGTTTTCAATGTTCCTCTTTCAGTTACAGAGGTTGCGCATATCTTTCCCTTTTCACTATCCGCACATTCATTATACTCTTTCCATTGATGTTTAAACGGAAAAATACAATCACCCTCCTTCACTTTTTGATTCTTTTCTATTTTTCCACTATTATTAACATTAATGCCACGCATATATAGATTTTTAAATATTTTATTTTAACTATTAAATAAAATATTCCAATATTGTATATATGGATACTTATATTCAAAATAAAGGACAATATCAAACCAGTGTGAATGGTAATATTATAGATAATACACACTGGAATATGGCATATGATGGTAACGAATTAGATTTAGAAGCAGAGAGAAATGATGAAGCTATATATATGAAATTAAATAATGATGATATTTTAAAATTACTTGAAGTTCCGGCGTATCATAAAACTATTACACAACGGCTAAACGACGATCTAAAATCAAATAATAAGATGGATGTACGCCCTATTATTGTCGAAGAATTAGAAGATATGCTTTCACATAAAGATAAATCATATGACTCTGACTCTAGTAAACATAGCAAATCTGAACATTCAAAAGTATCTAGAAAATCCAAGGCGTCTAGAAAATCAACAAAAAAGAACGGTCTTGGTCGTCGTAGTGGTCCTAATCGTGGCAAACGCTCCTCCTCCTCTACCAAACGCAGAAGTAATAGCAAAAGCAATAAACCTAAACCAGAAGGCCCCAAACCAGATTATCTACAGACGATTTATTAATAATTTTTTTTGAGTATATCTCTCAAGATAAAATAATCCGTCTCTGAATAGGACCTCGTCTGGCGCCTATGTTTATAATCATCCTTTTGCTCTGGTTCCATTAACTCCATATAACGGCTCGATGCGTAAATTATATTGCGATTTTCAACATCATATACAGATTCGACATGTATATTTTTCTTGTATTTTGCTATTACTTCTTGTAAAAATGTTGTCATTTCTGTAAATCGTTCGTTTTCAAAACAGAATACCACTACCGGTGTCGGTATTTTCCCCCTTACTTTATTGGAAAGCCGTTTACATTCCGTAAATTGAAAATGTTTATCGCACTTATTATTTTCTGCTAGTTCAATCGTTTTTGTTAGCACTTTTGATGTATATGATAGTTGCTTTTGTATCTCATATGATATTTCTATTTCATACCCCATATATGTATATATTCACTAAATATTATTTTTAATATAACATCACTAGATGATGTAGCGCATTTTAAATTGCGATTTCGATGTTATTATATTTATGTAGGCAATAATATAATAAGGTTTTATATATATATTATATGTATTTTTGTATAAATATATAATTTATTAACTAGATAAATTATATATAAATGTCTAATACATCTAATAATTGGAAATCACAAGGAGGGATAAATAGAAGATCTACTAATAATATTTTGAGCAATAGCAAACAGTCAATTAGTAATTTAACGATTCCTCAACATTTCGGTATTAGTAATACGACTATTCAACAACGTGGCGATACACGAAATATTGATGTAGATGCCGGTTCCTTGTATAAAATGACGAAAGATAGTCAGATATATGACAACATGATCGCTTATTATCCATTTAATAATATTGCTTATGATTCATCCACAAAAAATATTTTAGACAACACAATCATATCAAATCAATCTTTAAATAGTGATTTAGTTAATCAGAGTAATTTTAATTTAAATTTGCGAAGTAACCCAAGTAGTATAAATGCTCAACAATACAATCCAATAATTGCTTCTGTACCTACCTACGCACAGAATGCTATTCAATTTAGAAATAGTTCAAAATGTCTAATGACAAATACTTATTTAAATACTATAAATGCCTTTGGACAAGCAGCAAATACTCAATCCATTTCTACTAATTTAACCATTGAAACATTTATTTATATTCCAAATAGCACAACTAATTTTTGTATTTTTGCTCTGGATGATATTAACCAGAGTGGATTGAATCATATTGGTACTGGTAATAGTAATAATGGTAATTGCTTTTATCTTTGGTACAATAAGGGAAGTAGTAATAATAATACCTTAAATAAAGCGCAAATCTATTATCGCAACCAACCGTCCTTTACCAATAGTTATATTACTATTGATATATCATCTAATGATTGTGGCAATATCACACCTAATACATGGCATAAAATTTCGATGGTTTTTGGAGGAAGTTATATTGCCCTTTATATTGATAGTACGCAAACTTTTTATCAGCAAATAACTGGTGGGTCATATATACCAGACAAACCATTCGCTATTAATTTGGCTAAAATTAGCGCAATCGATGTCACTGCGAATGCTGACGGACCAATGCTTCTTGATACTACAATTTCATTGAAAGCCAATACCAAAGAATTTATTGAATATTTGGCAAGTCCTGGTGACGGTCATCAGTATTCCACCAGTAAATTACCTAACTCTGGTTCGAATGAACTCATTTACTTGCTATCAGATGAATATATAATATTTAATGCGCCAGTATCGTGTGAAACTGATGTAAATATAGCGGGAGTTCTTAATAATTATGGAACCAATAATTTATATGCGCAATCTAATTTTTTTGATACGGCGCATTTTTATGGAGATGTTGGTATTGGTACACAACCTCGTGATAGATATACATTTACCATTAGTGGCGATACATATATGACTGGAAAATATCGTTTAATCGGTGACATTAGTCACAATGGTAATATTGATCAGAGTGGTAACAATACACAAACTGGTAATTATCGTTTAATCGGTGACATTAGTCACAATGGTAATATTGATCAGAGTGGTAATTATCATTTAATCGGTGACATTAGTCACAATGGTAATATTGATCAGAGTGGTAATTATCATTTAATAGGTGACATTAGTCACAATGGTAAGATTGATCAGAGTGGTAATTATACACAGACTGGAACATATCGTTTAATTGGCGACATTAGTCACAATGGTAATATTGATCAGAGTGGTAATTATCATTTAATCGGTGACATTAGTCACAATGGTAATATTGATCAGAGTGGTAATTATCATTTAATAGGTAAGATTGATCAGAGTGGTAATTATACACAGACTGGAACATATCGTTTAATTGGCGACATTAGTCACAATGGTAATATTGATCAGAGTGGTAATTATCATTTAATCGGTGACATTAGTCACAATGGTAAGATTGATCAGAGTGGTAATTATACACAAACTGGAATATATCGTTTAATTGGCGACATTAGTCACAATGGTATTCATAAACACAGTGGATCTATGAGTGTAGAAACACTAGATGTAACTGGTAATACTGTTATTATTGGTAATGTCGGTATTGGAACAACTAACCCGACTCATACATTGGATGTCTCTGGCACTGCTACTATTAGCAATGGACTAACGGTATCTGGTGATACTACTATAAATGACAACATGTATGCTTATTTCGTAAATGTGACAACTGATCTATCAGTCAATAATTTGATTGACGCAAGTAGTATTGAAATAGATAATTACGGAATCTTTGGGAAAAATGTTTCTATTGGTTTAGATACCATTTATCCAAATTACGCACTTTATGTAAATGGTAACATTGATGTAAGTGGTGATTTAATATGTACTGGAGACATTAGTCATAACGGTAATTTGAAATTGTCTGGTGGAATTACATTGAATGGTCATTTAACTCATACTGGTAATCATACACATAGTGATGGGAAAATGACGATTGAACAACTAGATGTAACTGAAGATGTTCTTATTCTCGGCACTCTAGATGTTTCTGGTGCTCTAGATGTTTCTGGTGCTGCTACATTTAAAGATTCGGTTAAAGGTGTTACATCATCAAACGTAAATGGACTTGAGTTTGCTACGCTAGACTGGGTTAATAGAACAACTTCAACTACTGCTGCTGGCTGGTCTACAAATAGTACAGACGTATATACTATATATTCCGGTAATGTCGGTATTGGAACAACTATCCCAAGTCATAGATTGGATGTGTCTGGCAGTGCTATTATTCGCAACGGATTAAATGTATCTGGTGGTAATGTCGGTATTGGAACAACTAACCCGACTCATACATTGGATGTTTCTGGCACTGCTACTATTAGCAATGGACTAACGGTATCTGGTGATACTACTATAAATGACAACATGTATGCTTATTTCGTAAATGTGACAACTGATCTATCAGTCAATAATTTGATTGACGCAAGTAGTATTGAAATAGATAATTACGGAATCTTTGGGAAAAATGTTTCTATTGGTTTAGATACCATTTATCCAAACTACGCACTTTATGTAAATGGTAACATTGATGTAAGTGGTGATTTAATATGTACTGGAGACATTAGTCATAACGGTAATTTGGATTTGTCTGGTGGAATTACATTGAATGGTCATTTAACTCATACTGGTGATCATACGCATAGTGGTGGGACAATGAGTATTTCAATATTAAATGTAGATGGTTCTGCTACTATTGGTGGTATTCTAGATGTGTCTAGTAGTATGGCTAAGATTGGTTCTGCTATTATAACTGAAAATGCTACTATTGGCGGCACTCTAGATGTTTCTGGTAGTACTATATTTCGTAGTTCGGTTAAAGGTGTTAAATCATTAGACACATCTGGAAACGCGTTTGCTACGCTAGAATGGGTAAATGATACAATTCTAAGAAATGGTGTACAATGGAGAGATCTAAGTAATAATATTTATAATGTAAATAGTGGCAATGTCGGCATCGGAAAAACGAACCCTCAATATAAACTAGATGTCAGTGGAACTATGAATGTTAGTGCTGATGCTATAATTAATGGTCTCACTGTTGGTAGAGGAGGTAATTCTCAAGATAGTAATAGTTTAGCTGTAGGTAAGGGTTCATTAAGTTTCGCTAGTCCTAGCACTACTGATATGATGAATAATACAGCAATTGGTTCTAATTCATTGAATAAGTTATCAAGTGGAACAGGTAATACTGCGGTTGGTTGCAGTGCTGGTGCCTATGTATCTAGCGGGACCTATAATACTTTCTTAGGTTACAACACCGACTCATTTGGCAACGTTAATTATAGTAGGTCTACCGCGATTGGATATGGTGCATTGATAGATAGCTCCGATCAAATTGTCTTAGGAAAAACTACAGATGTAATCTCTGTCGCACCCACTGTTTATATTCCTGGCCGTGTTGGTATTGGAAATTCGAACACACCACGATATGAATTAGATGTTAGTGGAAATATCATTGCAGGGTCTATGGTTATGGGTGGATTAAATATAGGAAATAATCAATGCTCGCATAGAGCATTTTATCAGTCTACTTCCGAAACAGCAATTAATGGTAGTGGTCCTAGTAATGCACTAGTGCCAATTAATTTCAAAATAAATAATGTACAAAAAGTTAGAATAGACACAAATGGCAATGTCGGTATTGGAACGATTACTCCGCAAACAGCTCTTCATGTTATTGGTACTATTACAGCTACTAATTTCAATGCGACTTCCGATTTGCGCCTCAAAGAAAATATCAATGATTTGAGCAATTCTTTAGAAAAAATATGTGCCATACGAGGTGTCGAATATACTTGGAAAGGGGATGATGCGAAGAAGTTACAGTCTGGTGTCATTGCTCAAGAAGTGAATATGATTATTCCAGAAGCGGTGAATACTGAAAATGAAGAGCAATATTCAGTGGATTATAATGCGATTATTGGTCATTTAATTGAAGCCGTCAAATCGTTGAAACAAGAGGTCGATGATTTAAAGGGACAGTTGAAAAAATAAATTGATATAATAAATGGAGTTGAATGTGGGATGGTTTATTAAATCAGCAAATAGATATATTTTTATAAAGATAATTATAAAAATATAAATGGAAGTTGCTATTCATGTATAAAGCGATGGTTAAAGAACCAAATGAAGATATAACAATAGCCAAAAATACAATTAATCATATGAATAATTGGAATATACAAGTCGATGACCAATATGATGAGAAGATTCGAGAAGATATTGATCTTACATTTATTCAAAAGGATACAATGTTGCTCGATTTGACAAAATCAAATTATTCACTAGTTGAAAAATACGTATATGATAGTGCCATGTTTCACTTTGCTAGATTGAATATTTCTGACATGGAAAATCACTTTGTTGAATTTTGGTGTAAGTCAAAGTTTGACACCCATACTTTACATATAGATTGTGATGAAAAGTTAAAAAAAACAAGTGGTAAATACGAATATCCATTGTTATCATGTATGACTTATTTTAATGATGTACCTAATAGTCCCACCATTATAACCAATGTTGATTTGGAATGTTACAAATACAAGGAATTTGAGGAGCAAACAGAGATTGTATTATCAATACCTATACGCAATAAACAAATCACATTTGATGGTCATTTTTATCACGGCATTACAACATTGTCTGAAGTAGATACTGGTGCTGATGCCGATAGGTCAGATGAACGCTATATACTAGCAATTAATTTATGGAATAAAAAACCAATTGATGTTGAATATTATCTGCCTAACGAACATGGTAGAAACATGAGTAGTGATGATACTTCGTTTCATAGGGATGTCCGATTGATTAATATATTTGCGCCCGAGACTAATAAAGGTTCTATCAATGTATCGAATGACATTATCAATTACAACCTATTTAATGATATTTTATACAATAAAAAAAAGGAAACATGTCATATATTTAATGAACTTATTCAAAAATATCGCCTAGATAATACTGCCGAAAACAATATCGAAAATATAACTACATTTAAATTTGTTTTGGACAATTCTATTAAAGAGAAACAGAAACAGATGGAATTGAAAAATAAATATGGGGATATTATAGACGATTTTAAAGCAATCGTTGATAAAACCATTGATTTAAAATATAATCGTTTTTTACAGCGATTTACTTATCCTAATACATATTCAAATGATATATGTAATTATATTGTTGGCGAATGCGAACGATATGCGAGTAAGAATGGTGGGTGGATGGTGGATAGACATACAAAGTATCCTACGACGGATCTACCGGTAGATAAAATTCCGTCTATCTTCGGACTCGTATTAGAAACATTAAAAACAATTACTAGTCGCGTTATCACTTCCTACGGACTTCATGATAAAATGATTATTAATGTTAAAGATCTATTTGTTGTAAAATATTCTCATGAGGCGCAAAATCAGTTAGAAATGCACTGTGATGATTCGTTTCTTTCCTTCAGTATTTTGTTAAATGATAATAGCGAATTTGAAGGTGGTGGAACGTATTTCGACGATGGATTAACTTGCCGTTTGAATAAAGGGGAAATGTTATTACATAGCAGTCAAATTAAACATAGTGGACTTCCTATTACAAAAGGAAAACGATATTTATTAGTGGGGTTTTTGAATATTGATATGTAACTAATCGTATAACCAAACAATTACAGCATACCCATCTTGGCCCCAGCCTCCCGCGTTGCCAGGTTGGGACGCATTAACTCCACCATTTCCACTATATCCAGCAGTTTGTTGGCTTACATAATTCGGATTCCAGTTAGTTGAATTAAATATATAGTTGCCTCCCGAATTGCCATTACCACCATTATTTGATTCATTCGCGTAAAAATTTGACCAGTATGCGTATCCGCCCCGACCACCATTACCAGGAAGACCACCATTAGAAATAGCAAAGACTGTACCATTTGCGTCGTGTAACGTGGTAGGTTGACCACCACTCCCAAAAACACCACCATCGCCGTAGACACTGGTGCCACTAGTGTTATTTCTACTAAATGGCCCACCAGCACCACCAGCACCACCACTACCAACTTCAATTTTAATACTTGATTGATATATATAATCTGTGCCCTCTATTGGATTGCTCACACCCCCATGTCCACCAGCACCACCATTTCCTTGAACACCACTATTATTCGCACACCCACCACCACCACCGCCACCACCAGCACCGCCTATAATAAAATATCTAAACTGATTCGCACCAACTGGTTTCGCGACTGGGTGAGTACCGACGTTGTATACGTAATGACGAGCACTACAAACAGTAGATAGGTCGCCATGGCCATCCACAGTATAGCCAAGGTTTGACAATAATCTTGAATTAGTATAATTAGGTCGAACGGTAGGTGGTAATCCAGCATAGTTATTGGCAAATACAGTATCATTACTACCTGCAGTATCTGTTATAACACTAATATCAATATTTTTGAACTTATATGACATATATAATATTGAAACATACATTTTTTTAAATAGTATTTTGTTGTTGTATATAGCTAAATATACAAGTCGTTGTTCTGCGATTACTTAATCTATACGCTTTTTCAAAATCAATTAATATACATGTATTATCGTTAAACACGAATAAATTATCATCATGTAAATCAATACGGTTCTTATGATATTCTTTTATAAAGTCTGTGTAAAATAGCTTATCGTCAAACTCATCATGTATATTATATGTTAACAAGTGATTTATGTAATTGTTTATGGTACCTCTATCTATATGTATATCATTGTGAAATATATTGTTATTTTCAAATATACCGATTAACTCCAATGAACGAGTAATGTTTTTACAATTATTTAATAGCCTAATATATTCATATTTAACATTACAATCATGAATGTTTGGTGTTATTGAACATTCTATTGACTCACGCTTGTAATAAGGCATTTCAAAAAAGAAATAGATTTGTTCATCTTTATTAACCAACCCGTACCGTAATATATTAGGAATTATTAATTGTGTATTATTATTATCTTTAATATTATGTAACAATGAATAACACAATTGTTGGAAGTATACTTCGCGTATATAATTTATTAAAAAAAGTGATTTGAATTTATTATCATTATGGAGAACATATATTTTGTGAATGGTCTCATTATCATTAGATATAGACGTACACTTATATATTGTCTCCTCGTTTAAATAACCCAACAATGGTTTATTATTCAATGATTGACATGATAAATTCAATGTAAATAGTGTTTGACTCTTATTAAATATTTCATCATATTTGTATGTAACTAAATTATCATACATATATAATAGTTTTAATTTATCAACTTCATATAAAGTACCTTTCTCGATACAATAGTCTAAATAACCACCAATATTTTCATTAGTTATATGTTTATCAGTTATCATTTATTTTATGTAATATTAAAACATATGAACAAATACAATATATAAACATAACACAATATAATTATTATATTATATTATGGAAAATAATGTTATGAATTTATTATATGTTAAAGATGGTTCCATTTCTTCTGAATTATGTAATGATATGATTAATCTATTCGAGCAATCGGATGGTCGTTATGATGGTCTCACTGCTGGCGGCTTAAATAAACATACAAAAGATACAACTGATTTTATAATAACGCAAGGTGGAACACGTTGGGATAAATTTAATAAGTTATTATCTAAAGAACTGAATAATAATGTAAAAGAATATGTTACAAAATTTAATAAGCAAGTAAATGATACGTATCGTATTTTTGGTACATCTTACTTAACAACCGACGCAATGCAACTCCAAAAATATAATAAAAATATTGGTAAATATATCTATCATAATGATTATATTTGCGATTGGAAAAACAAAAGGATGCGACAATTAACTTTTATCTGGTATTTAAATGACGTTGAAGAAGGTGGTGAAACAGAATTTTGGTCTAAATATCGTATAAAACCAAAAGCCGGTAAATTAGTATTGTTTCCTGCTAGTTGGACATTTCCACATAGAGCTAATATTCCTATATCTAATGATAAATATATTATTACTGGATGGTTGTGGGAACAATATGATAAATAATGGTATCGTAAATAAAATTGATTTTATTAATATAACAAATTTACTGTTAATAAATTCACAATGAACAAGGTTCAAGAAAACCAGTTAGCCGCTGATAAACAAGACCAATTAGCCGATAGTAAACAAGAAGCCGTCGGCAGACACGACATACACTATTTGGCAAAACTAAATCCACATGAAAGAGACTCCCGAATTCAATTTGATG